>Ga0082335_1001073_pt1 | contig 62363 bp, 48 predicted proteins | sample Subgrocontami58m_FD_72375 | JGI IMG/M metagenome (GOLD analysis project Ga0082335, IMG submission 72375) | Subsurface groundwater microbial communities from S. Glens Falls, New York, USA - GMW37 contaminated, 5.8 m (SPADES assembly) (version 2) ... | reverse complement strand
GGCGGCCCGCGCGCGTTGGGGCGGCGTTTTTCCCGAACCCCGGCCGATCGGGCGCAGGGTGCCGCCGCTGGGGTGTCAGCCGCCGCGTCGATTCCCCATCGCAGTCATCGGCCGCGGCGCGCCCGATGCAATGGGATGTCCCAGCTGAGACATGGAATCGAGTCCTCGGGTTGCTGCATCAACCTAGACGCCCGAGGCACTCGGCCGTGCAGGTTTGGTGTATTTCCTCTCGTGTGCGGTTCTATGTCCCAGCTGAGACACCGAACCGCAGAACCCCCGAATCGGGGGTGCGGAATGTTCGGCGCTCGGCGGAGCCGATCGGGGGTTACTCGGCCTTGAAGTTGATCGGGCGCGCCGCCGCCGGCTGACGCTTCTTGGCGAGCCACGATTTCATGATCGCATGCGCCACCGGGCCGGCGTAGCGACCGCCGCCCGTTTCCTCGCCGGGCGTGTCGCCTTCGAGCGCGACGGCAAAGGCGATCTCCGGCTTCTCAATCGGCGCGAAGCCGATGAACCACGCAAAGTTGATCGTGCCCTTCTCCGTGCGTTTTTGCGCGGTGCCGGTCTTCCCGCCAACGCGAATGCCCAGCGGCTCGAGCCCGCGATTGTCGGTCAGGAGGTGCGCGGTGCCGCCGGCCTTCGTCACGAGTTCCATCCCTCGCAGGAGCGTCGCCCGCTGTTCGGGCGTCAGGCCGATCTTCTCGTGATGCTGCGCCGGCCGGTTCGCCCGATGCACGATGGTCGGTTGGGTCCAGACCTCGTCGCGCGCGACCGAAGCCATGAAACACGCCATTTGCAGCGGCGTGACGGTGACGGCTCCCTGGCCAATCGCGACGTTGGCGGAATCGCCGGGGGTCCAGGCCTGGTTCTGAGTTTTCTTCTTCCACGCCGGGTCCGGGATAAACATCGCGCGGCCTTCGTGCGGCAGTTCGATCCCGGTCGGCCCATCGAGATGAAAGCGTCGCGCCTCGTTCGCCATGAGCTCGCCGCCGATTTCGATCCCGTAGCGATAGAAGTAGACGTTGCAGCTTTTCTCGATCGCCGTGACCAGCGGGATTTCGCCGTGCGCGTGCCCGTCATGGCAGTGCTTCACCATGTTGCCGATGCGGTAGCTGCCCTGGCAGAGGTTCGTGCTGTCCGGCAGGATCACCCCGGAACGGAAGCCGGCGATTGTGACGAGAATCTTGTAGGACGACCCCGGCATATAGGTGCCTTGGGTCGCGCGATTCATCCAGGCCCCGCGGTTGTTGATGTCCGCGGCGGCCGCCGGGGTGAACCGCGGCGCGAACTGCCGCAGATCGTAATCGGGCTTGCTCGCCAGCACGAGAACTTCGCCGGTATTCACGTCCAGGGCGACGGCGCCGCCCGCGAGCTCGAATTCGCTGAGCGCTTTTTCCGCGGCGAGCTGCAGATCGATGTCGAGTGACAACTGCACATTCCGGCCCTGTTTGGGCAGCACCTGCTGAAGTGGCTTCGGCAGCCGGTTGCCGGACGGATCGACGCGATAGATCGCCCCGCCGGCTTCGCCTTGCAGCACGGAGTCGAATTGCTTCTCGACGCCGTCGCGACCGACCGTGCCCTTCATCTTGAAGGTCTTGAGATCCTCGCCCGGGAAATCCTCGAGCTCCACGTCGTCGGTGGCGCCGACGTAGCCGAGGGTGTGCGCGGCGGCGGAGCCGTGCGGGTAATGGCGCGTGCTCGACGTGTAGACCTGGGCCGGCGAATTGACCGGCAGCCGTTCGAGCAAACGCGCGTAGTCGGCCGGCTCGAGGTCATCGAGCAGCGTGTACGGGAGCAGCAGCTCGCGCGCGAAGTGTTTGTTGAGGTCATCGGCGTTGACCTTCTCGCTGCGGCCGATGATCGCGTTCACCTGATCGAGGTAGCGCTGCACGACGGTGGCGCGGGCAATCTTCATCCGCTGGCTGTACGACGGCACGTCCTTCTCGTCGGCTGCCTCGTAGTTCTTGCGGATTCGGTACTGTTCACGCCGGAACTCCGGGCCGAGCGCATCGAGCAGGAGCCGCACGGAGAAGCGCGCGCGGTTTTCCACCAGCACGCGGCCGTGGCGGTCCTCGATGTTGCCGCGCGGCCCCGGCACGAGGATTCGCCGCTGGTTTTGCATGCGCTCGGCGTTCAGATACTCGCCCACCTTGCGCAACTGCTGGTAGCCGAGCCCGACCGCGAGCGTGAGCAGCAGCACGGCGAGGATGAAATAGAAAAAGATGATCCGCGGATCGTAGTCCTTGTGCGACTCGAGGAGGCTGCCGGAGCGGTCCGCGAGGTTGGTGTCGGCCATCGGCATGGGCTAGAGCGGCTCCGCCTCAGACCAGGGACCACGGACCAGAGACCCCTTCGACAGGCTCAGGGCCTTGAGCAAGCGAAGCGCGTCGAAACGGCAGGAACCCCTGGCCAGGACGCGTTTTCGAAAATGTGACCTGCTCACCATTGGGTTTTGGCCGCCCCGCTGCCGCTCAGCCGATCTCTTCGCGCGGCACGCGCGCGAGCGCGAGGGAACGAACCTGCAGCGCGAGGAACCACGGCGTGATCAGCGCGAGGAAAATCTGCGAGCACACCAAATCCCCAATCAGCCGCGGCCAGATCGCCGCGGGCGCGGGCGAAGCGTGGATTTGCGTGAACGAAAACACGAGGAAGAGCGCGAGGTTGGTGAGGAGGACGACGATGATCGCGCTGACGTTGTCGTCGCGCGGCACCCGATCCCGGACATGAAAGAGCGTGACGTGGGCGGCCGCAAACAGCAACAGGTGCGTGCCGAAAATCACGGGCGTGTTGGCGTCGCAGATCAGCCCGCCCAGCAGCGTCGCGACCAAACCCGAGCGGCGAGGTTGGGTGAGGGCGCCGAAGACCACGAACAGCGCCCCCGCGAACAAATAGACACGAACTCCGGCCAGCGCGTGATTTACCTGCGCGACAATCGCCCAGAGCACAATGAGCGTGGCGAACAAGACCAGCGTCCGGCGCATCGGATTAGGGACCAGGGACCACGGACCTTGGACCAGGGACCAGGGACCACTGACCACGGACCACTGACCGCGGGCCAGATACAAGGATTGGGACCGGCTTCCGTGTTGATGGCGGGCGACACGGAGCCCAGTCGACCAGCTCAGGGCCTCGAGCCCGAGAGGGTCGCGCCTGCAGGGGGGCGCGGCTTCTGGGAAAAGTTGGTGTCATGGCGAACTCATGCGATCCATGGTCAGTGGTCCGTGGTCCGTGCTCAGTGGTCCATTGTCACCAACGGCACGAGGACAGTGACCTCCGTGAGCGAGCCGAGCCGCTCGTCCAGTTTCACATCGCCCGTCTTGAACAGCCCATCGCTGCTCAGTTCGGCGCGGACAATCAGGCCCAGGCTGAGGCCCGGCGGAAACACGCCGCCGAAGCCAGAAGTGACCAGCCGCTTCGGCGAGGTCGGCGCGGCGATGAGGTCGAGCGGCATGAATTCCACCACGCCGGTCGGGGGCGCAAACGTGGGGTTGATGCCGCCCTGGAAGCTGACCGGCCGCGTATCGCCTTCCACCACGCCCGCGAGCCGGATGTTCGGGCTGCTGATCAACTCGACGACGGCGGTGGTGGCGTGCACTTCGCTCACCTTGCCCACGACGCCGCCGGTGAAGACGACGGGGGCATCGACCAGAATCCCGAAATTCTTGCCCTTGCGAATGACAATCCGCTGCCACCACCCGGAGAAATCGCGGCGCGCCACCCGGGCATGCTCATAACGGTACTGGCTGAACGACGGCAGCCGCAGCAAGGTCTCCAGCCGGGCGACCTCGCCCTGCAGTTCGGTGTTCTGCTGGACGGCGAACTCGTACGACGCCAGCGCGTGCGCGACATCGCGGCCCGCCTCGATCAATTCCTCCTTCGAATGCAACCGGAGCGCCCAGAAATCGCGAATGGCGCGAACGCGTTCGGCGGCGATGGTGACCGGCGCCGTCAGTTCGAAGAAAGTCGCGCGGGCGAAGGTCTTGGCCGCAATCGGCACCAGCATCCACGCCACCACTACCATGAGCAGGGTGACGAACGGCCTGGCCTGGTCGAAGCGTTTGAAGGGCACGGTGCGGAGAAGTACCAAGTATCAAGTTCCAAGTATCAAGAGAAGCTGCGATCGCGCTTCTTGTTACTTGATCCTTGATCCTTCGTACCTCGCGCGGCGTATCCCGCCGCGCGCCTCACACATTCTGCATCAGCCACGAAAGGTCGTTGAGGACCGCGCCGGTGCCGTTGGCGACCGCGGAAAGGGGATCGTCGCTGACCGTCACGGGCAGCCCCGTCTTCTCGCTCAGCAGCCGATCGATGCCGCGAATCAACGCGCCGCCCCCGGCCATCACGAACCCGCGATCGACGAGGTCGGCCGAAAGCTCCGGCGGGCAGCGTTCGAGCGTCACGCGCACGGCATCGACGATTGCGGCGATCGTGTCGGCCAGCGCCTCGCGGATCTCCTGCGAAGTGACGTGAATCGTCTTCGGCAGCCCCGCGACCGAGTCACGTCCCTTGACCTCCATGGTCAACTCATCGTCGAGCGGGTAGGCCGAGCCGACGCGCATCTTGATCTCTTCCGCCGTGCGCTCGCCAATCAGCAGATTGTACGCGCGCTTCATGTAATTGATGATCGCGGTGTCGAGTTCGTCGCCGGCCACGCGAATCGACTTCGAGAATACGATGCCGTTCAGCGAGATGATCGCGATCTCCGTCGTGCCGCCGCCGATGTCGACGATCATGTTGGCCGCCGGCTCGTCGATCGGCAGCCCGACGCCGATCGCGGCCGCCATTGGTTCCGGAATGGTGATGACATCACGCGCGCCGGCGTGCATGGCGGATTCCTTCACCGCGCGCTTTTCCACCTCGGTGATGCCGGAGGGGATGGCGATGACGACGCGGGGCGGGGCGCGGAACGCGTTGCTGGAAACTTTCCGGATGAAATAGCGCAGCATCGCCTCGGTCACGTCGAAGTCGGCGATGACGCCGTCCTTCATCGGACGGATGGCCGTGATGTTGCCGGGCGTGCGGCCCAGCATCCGCTTGGCTTCGTCGCCGACCGCGCGCACCTTCCGCGTGGTGGTGTCGAGCGCGACGACGGACGGTTCGCGCAGGACGATGCCTTTATCCTTGACGTAGACGAGAGTGTTGGCCGTGCCGAGATCGATGCCGATGTCGTTCGAGAAATAGCCAAAGATGTTCGCCATGATGCGGTGCGAGAGCGGGAGAGCAGCGGCGTTGCCGCCGACGGAAACGAATCGTTGCCGCCAATGAGTGTCAACGAAGGTTTTCGCTGCGCGAGGTTTTCGCCGCGCGAAAACCCAGGGTGGCAGATGGGGTCGGGCCGGCCTTGTGGTGGCAGCGGTTATTGTTTCTCGGCGCCGTTTTCACGCTCGCAAACGAACGAATCGACCGGAGAAGTTCTGGCGCGCGAAGACTGAAATCCTAGGTTTTCGCAGAGCGAAAACCTCGCGAAAACCTCATGCACGGGTACCATTTCATCCAGGACCTGGCGATCATCCTCGTCGTCGCGGGTGTGGTGGGCTGGGTCTGCCAGCGGATCGGGCTTTCGGTCATCGTGGGGTTTCTGGTCGCGGGCATGGTGGTCGGACCGCACACCCCGCCGATCACGCTGGTGGCGAACGTCGAGCGGATCGATACCCTGGCGCAGATCGGGCTGGTGTTCCTGATGTTCTCGATCGGCCTGCAGCTCAGCCTCCGCAAGCTGCGCCGGCTGGGGCTCTCGCTGATGTTCGCCACGTTTTGCGGCGCGATCATGATGTATCAGCTTTCCCGATTGTTCGCGGCGTCGCTCGGCTGGAGCGCGCGCGAAGGGCTGTTCCTCGCCGGCATGCTGATGGTGTCCTCGTCCGCGATCATCAGCAAGATTCTCCACGAAACCGGCAGCAATCACGAGCGGTCCGGCCAGCTCGCGATGGGGGTGGCGGTGCTCGAGGACGTCGTCGCCGTCGTGATGCTGACGATCCTCAACTCGCTCGTCCACCTGGGCAAGGGCGAGGGGACGCACGTCGCGCAAACGCTCCTGCTGCTGGGCGCGTTCGTCGTGCTGGCGAGCATCGCCGGGCTCCTCCTGGTGCCCGCCCTGCTCAAGCGGATGAGTGTCGCGGCCGACGAGGAATTGCAGACGCTCGGGATCGCCGGACTGCTCTTCGGGCTCGCGGTCGTGGCGCAGGCGGCCGGCTACTCCCTGGCGCTGGGCGCCTTCCTCCTCGGCACGATCGTCGCGGAGACGCAGCACCGCCATCAGGTGGAGCGCACGTTCGAAGGCATGCGCGATGTTTTCAGCGCGGTGTTTTTCGTCGCGATTGGCATGCAGATCGATGCGCGCGACCTCTGGGGGGAGTCCGCGCTGATCGGGGGCGTCGCGCTGTTCACGTTCGTCGGCCGCACGTTTGCGGTGACGACGGGACTGAGCCTGATCGGCACGCCGTTGAAGGACGCGTTGCGCACGGGCATGACCGCGACGCCGATCGGCGAGTTTTCCTTCATCATCGCCCAGCTGGGCGTGGGCGCGGCGGTGGTGCCGCGGCAATTTTATCCGCTCGCGGTGGGCGTGTCGCTGGTGACGACGTTGATCGCACCGGCGGTGTTGCGCCGCTCCGAGCAGATCGCCGGGCAGCTCGTGGCGCGGCAGCCGCGCTGGCTCGCCGATTGGCTGCGGGCGTACCACAGCTGGCTCGAGGGCATGAAGCAGCGGCGGTCGCGGAATCTCGTGTGGCAGCTCAGCCGCAAGCGCGTCGTGCAGGTCTCGGTCGGCGTGCTGTTCGTCACCGGCCTGGTGGTTTTTTCCGGACAGCTCTTCGATATCGTCGACGACTGGCTCGGCCGGCAGCTGCCGCCGCGCGCGGTGCAGCTGGGGTTTTGGATCGTGCTGTCGCTCGTGCTGCTCGCGCCGCTCGTCGCGATTTGGCGGAATTTGTCGGCGATGGCGCTGTTGTATTCGGAAATCTCCACCCGCGGCTACGCGCACGCCAAGCGGCTGCGACCCGTCGTCGAGACCGCGTTGAAGGTCGGGTTTGGCGCGATGATGTACGTGTGGCTTGCGGCGATCATGCCGGCGGAAGGTGCCGCCAAATGGGTGCTGCTGGTGAGCGCGCTGGTCGCGTTCGCGGCGCTGGTCATCCTGCGGCGAAAACTGATCTACTGGCACAGCGAAATGGAAATCGAGCTCCTCAGCGTCATCGAAACCTCGGATACGCGCATGACCGCGACCACGGCGCCCTGGCTGCAGCCGCACGGCGAATGGAACCTCCACATGATCGACTGCACGTTGCCCGATCTCGCGGATGCGCAGGGCAAACGGATCGCGGAGCTCGACCTGCGCGCGCGATTTGGCTGCTCGGTCGTCGGGATCGAGCGGCAGGGCTTCATGATTCCCCTGCCGACGCCGGAGGCGGTGCTGTATCCGCGCGACAAGGTCCTCCTCATGGGCACGACCGAACAGGTGAAGGCGGGCCGGGCGTTTCTCTCCGGCGTGTCGGGCACGCCCGTGCTGGATTCGGTCTTCGAGGAAGTCCGGATGGAAGCCGTCGTGGTGCCAGCCTGGAGCCGCGCCGCCGGCAAGACGCTGGGCGAACTCTCACCGGCCCAGAACCACGGCGTGCAGGTCGCGGGCATTCACCGCGGCGGCCTCCGGATTCTCAATCCGAGCGCGCACGAAACGCTCCACGGCGGCGACGAAATCCTCGTGTTGGGCACGCCGGTGCAGATCGGCGAATTCAAGGGGTGGTTGCGCGAGCGGCTCGACGAAGCGCAGGATGTGAAGGCGGACTGATGCGGTGGCGCCGTAAGTAAACATCCCCGGGGCATTGGGTGGACGGCGACCTCCGGGCGCCGTCGGACGCGCAGAGGAATTCCGAACGCGCCCGGAGGTCGCGTTCCACCTCGGAACCATTCGAGTCGAAGCGAGCTTCGGGGTATCGGAACCAACGTGAATGAAAAAAGCGCGCCGAGGTGGCGCGCTTTGGCTTGGGACGAAACGGGCGACGGACTTCAGGTCGTCGGACGCGGAGTGCTGGTCGCGGGCGCCTCGGTCTTCTTGACCTCGGTAGCGGCGGCCGGCTTTTCGGCGGCGATCTCCTCGTCCTTCGATGCCTTCTTGAATTCCTTGATCGACTGACCGAGGCCCTTGGCGAGGCCGGGCAGCTTGGCCCCGCCAAACAACACGAGCAGAATCACCAAAACGATGATCAGCTCCGGGGCACCCAGGCCCATGATGGCGGCGAAGAAGGAAACGGACGTTGCCATAGTGGGTGCAACGTAGGCTGCCGCGATGGCCTGTAAAGCGGGAAAGGGCGGTCAGGGGGCCAGCCACACAACTTCGTCGCCTGGTGACGGTTGTCCGGCAATGATTTTGGTCCCCAGCGTCCGGCCGCGAACGTACCGCGAGGCGCGCAGTCGGCCGGTTTCGCGAAGGTCGAGCGTGCGGGCGATCAATTCGTTGCCGTCGGCCAGCGCATTCACCGGAGCGTCGGTGGCCAGCTCGACATAGGCGAAGCCGTCCGCGGGTTCGACCGCGAGGATGCGGCCGACGATCAGCCGCGGGCTGGGTGCCAGCATCTCGGTCGGCGCGGCCGGCCGAGGAACTGCCGTATGCCGACAACCGACGGCGAAAGGCACCACCGCCAGGAAGGCGAAGAGGCTCGCGTTCGAGCACGGGAAACGAGGCCGGCTCGGAGCGCCGGCCCCACCGGTCGCGTTCACAGTTTCGGCAGCGGGAAGCCCAAACCACCCGGCAGGCTGCCCGCGCCCAGGGGACCGCCGGCGCCGGCCGGTGCGCCGCCCGGACGGGCCGTCGCCGCGACCTTCAGCAGGTTCTGCGCGTTGTCGATTTGCTCGGCGTCGAAGAAACCGTGGAGCTGCCGAATGCGCGTCGGGTGCCGCATCTTCCGGAGCGCCTTCGCCTCGATTTGCCGGATGCGTTCGCGCGTCACCTTGAATTGCTTGCCGACCTCCTCGAGCGTGCGGCTGTAGCCATCCACCAGACCGAAGCGGAGCGAGAGCACGCGGCGCTCGCGTTCGGTCAGCGTGTCGAGCACGTCGATGATCTTCTCGCGCAGGAGCGAGTACGCCGTCATGTCGTACGGGTTCTCGGCCGATTTGTCCTCGATGAAATCGCCGAAGCTCGTGTCGTCGCCGTCGCCGACCGGCGACTGCAGCGAGATGGGCTGCTGCGCCATCTTCATGATCTGCTGCACGCGCTCGACCGGCAGGTTCATCTCGTCGGCGACTTCCTCCGGCGTCGGTTCGTGACCGTATTCCTGCAGGAGCTGCTTCTGCACCTGCATGACCTTGTTCAAGGTTTCGATCATGTGGACGGGGATGCGGATGGTCCGCGCCTGGTCCGCAATCGAGCGGGTGATCGCCTGCCGAATCCACCACGTGGCGTACGTGGAAAACTTATACCCGCGGCGGTACTCGAATTTCTCGACCGCCTTCATCAGGCCCATGTTGCCCTCCTGGATGAGATCGAGGAAGGAAAGCCCGCGGTTGGTGTACTTCTTGGCGATCGAGATCACGAGGCGCAGGTTGGCCTCGACCATCTCGGTCTTCGCCTTGTGGGCTTCGCGCACGTGCACCATCGTCTGCCCGACGACCTTCTGCAGGTCATCCGGCGTGATTCGCTGCTGCGCCTCGATCTGTTTCAGGCGCGAGTGCACGGCGCGCGTGTCGATCGCGGCGTCCTTCTTCGTCTTCGGGTGCTTCGCCCGCTCGAGCTGCTGATGCAGCGAGTCGATTTCCTCGAGCGTCGGCCGCAGTTGCTCGAGGTACTCCTCGTATACCTTGAGCTTGAAATAGAACTTGCCGAAGAACGACCGCAGCACGTTCTCGCGTTTCCGGAACTTGGCGTGGACCTTCTTCTTCTCCGCCTCGCCCTTGGCCTTCAGGTATTCTTCCCACGCTTCGGCCACGCCCGACTCGGAGTTCTGCGTGTTCTCGACGAGTTTCTGCAGGCCCTTGAAATACACCTCGCGCGACTCGATCTTCTTGTCGATCACCACGCGGTCGAACCGCTCCTCGCGGTTCAGCAGCTTCGCGCCGAGTCCACCAATGTAGGCCCCGATCGCGGACGCCTGGAAGAGCGCCTCCTGCGCCTTCAACTCCGCCGTCTCGATCCGCTTGGAAATCTCCACCTCCTGCTCGCGCGTCAGCAGCGGCACCTGGCCCATCTGCTTGAGGTACATCCGCACCGGATCATCCAGGATGTCGTTCTGCGAAGAGCGCGACTCCTCCTCCTCCGCCTCCTCCATCCGCTGCTTGTAATCCTCGACCTGATCGGGCTCGAGGATCTCGATCTCGAGGTTCTGCAAAATCGACAGGACGTTGTCGATTTCCTCCTGGTTCTCGACCGACTCCGGCAGCGCCTCGTTGATGTCGTCGAAGGTGAGGTAGCCTTGTTCCTTCGACAGCCGGATCAGATGCCGAATCTTGTCGTTGATCCCGCCCGCCGGGATGTTTTCCGCGCCGGGAATGGCCGTTTCGGTGCCATTAGGGGTGGTTTTGGCGAGGGCGGCCTCGACGGCTTCGGACTGGGCGGAATCGCCAGATGCGGACTTGGGCTTGCGCGACATGAATGGTGAAAGGAGCGACCGAGCGAACGCGGAACGAGAAAATGGTCAAACCGCCCCGGTGAAATCGAGCGGCTGGCGTAGCTGGCGTTGTAGTTCCGAGCGTTCTTTCAAGAGTGAAATTGCGTCAGACTCAATGTCCGCACCGGTGGTAGCCAAAGCAAGTTCTATTTGCCTCAGTCGAGGTTCGAGCGAGCGCGCGCGCATTTGCCTAAGTCCTTCCTGCACGACCTTTACTGGATCGTCGACGGCGGGGGCCTCGAACATCAAGTTTGCGACAAGTGCGCGCTCCTCTGGCGTTTCCAAGTGCGCATCGAGATGGTCGCGTCCCGGCCAGTTGTCGTGTTCGAATTCACTCAAGAAACGATTCAAGAGCAGCCCCGCCGGATGGTTCGTGTCGATCCAATCGTGGGGTAGCGCGTGGCTCAGCGGTTTGCCCAGTGACTCGAAATGGAGCAACAGCAGCAGCAGATGGCGCTCGGGTGATTGCGCGTGATCGACCGCGGCGCTCGGTTGGGAGTTGGGGGTTGAGAGTAGAGAGTCCGAAGCTGGCCGGGCGGCAGCTTGGCGAAATTGGCGCGCCAGCACCGCGTCCAATTCACGCTGAACCACCTTGGGCTGCAGGGCGAGGTGGCGGGCTGCTTCTGCGACCAGATTGGCCCTGCCGACATCACTTTCGGCCGACGAAATGATTTCGACCACCGCCTGCGCGGCGCGCGTTTGTTCCTCGGCGGATGCATGGATCGGATTCGGCAGGAAGGCGTGGGAGGCAAACTCGATCGCACTTTGCGCCTCGTGTCGCACCGCCTCGTAGCCCGCGAGCCCGCGCTCGAGAAACAGCAGGTCCGGATCGAGTTTTTCCGCGCCGGCCAGCGTGAGAAACCGCACTTCGAGCCCGGCCTTCAGCGCCATCGGCAGGAAACGCAGCGCGGCCTTTTGGCCCGCGGCGTCGCTGTCGAAGAAGCACTCCACCTGCGAGTGATAACGCCGCAGCAGGACCAGCTGGCTCTCCGTGATCGAGGTGCCCTGCGGCGCAACGGCCGTCTTCAGGCCGACGCTCCAGCAGCGCAGCGCGTCGAGCTGGCCTTCCACCAGGACGAACGGCTTCCCGTCACCGACCACTGTCCGCGCCCGGTCCAGGTTGAAGAGCAGGTTGCCCTTCGTGAAAATCGGCGTCTCCGGCGAATTCACATACTTCGCGTCCTTCGCCGGATCGTCGTCCGGCGTCCGCTCGGTCTGCCGCGCGGTGAACGCGACGACGCGGCCTTGATGATCGCGAATCGGAATCATCAGCCGTCCGCGGAAGCGCGGCCGCAACGCGCCGAGCGTGAGCTGCGCGTCGTCGTAGATGAAGAACAGCCCGCAGCGCCGCAGCGCCTCCGCCGAAAACTTCTTGCGCAGCAACACCGCGCCGAGCCCGCTGCCGGCTGCATCGACGGCGCCGATCTTGAATTCGTCGGCCAGCTCCATGGCGAAACGACGGCTCTCCACCCAGTATTTTCGAAAAAAATCGCCCGGGTCGTCCTTGGCCTTGAACGCCTGGTGGAAGTGCTCCGCCGCCGCATCGTGCAGATCGAAGATCTCCTGCCGCAGCGATCGCTCCTCGCGCGTCGGGCCGCCGGAGCCCTCCTCGTATTCGATCACTACGCCGAACCGCTTGCCCAGCGCCTCGACCGCCTCGGTGAAATTCAGCTGCTCGGTCTCGCGGACAAACGTGATCGCGTCGCCCGCCTTGCCGCAGCCGAAGCACTTGTAGAACCCCTTGTCCGGATCGACGTGGAACGACGGCGTCTTCTCGTTGTGAAACGGGCACAGACCCTTCAAGCGCGCGCCGCCCGCCTTCCGCAGCGTCACCGTGCGGGACACGACGTCCGCGAGGTTCACGCGCAGCTTGAGGTCGCGCACGCAACTGGGCTTGATGACGGGCATGGAATGACGGATCGGCGCGCGTCGCGGGCTCCTCCTGCGCGCGGCGACCAAAACGGTCGCGCGACTGAGCCCCAGGACAACCCCGGGTGTCAATGCGCTCTTATCCACAACGCGTGCGGAACGGCGATTCGCGCCGGCTGGAACAAAGTTGGCCGCGACCAGAACCCCAAACCTTTTGTGCAGGGCGTAACACCAAACCTCTGAATAGAAGGACGCAAAGGCCGCGAAGAGGGCTGCCGGCATCCAATCCGCTCGATTTCTTCGTGTGCTTCGCGCTCTTCTGTTGAGGGCTTGGCGGATCGATGTTGGTTGAGAGGTAGCAAAGGGAATCGAGAGAAGCGCATTCCACCCTGTTCTCCGGTTGCTCCTGTAAGTTCAATGAACCGGCCAACCCGGCGCAAATCGCAGTTGCCCACCGCCGCGCCCGACGCAAAGTTTGCCAAACCCGGAGGAAACTTCGCGTTCCGTTAGACGACAAACCATCATGCGCCTGCTTACCCTCTCGCTCGGCCTTGCGTTGCTCGCGGGGCTTGCCCACGCCGCTGCTCCCACGCCGAAGCCGGCGGGGGCGTCGGATCCGGTGTGGGAAACGCGGCTGCCGGGGTACGAGGAGCCGGCGTATGCCGAACAGGTCGAAAAGATGATCTCGGCGTTCGAGGAGGCGACGCACCGCAAGCTCGCGCCCGGCGCGAAGAAGAAGGTGGGCCTCAAGATCTATGCCGATTCCGGCCCGGGCATGGCGACGCCCGTGCCGCTGGTGAAGGCCGTGATCGGCGCGTTGCGTCGGCGCGGCTTCGAGAACTCGGATGTTTTCCTCGTTGGCCTCAACGCCCTGCGGCTGCGGATGACCGGCTACCTGCCATCGCTCGTCTCGGGCCAGACGCCGTTCTACGGCAACCCGGTCTATGTGTTGGAATCCGGCCGCTACTACGACCCGGTTTGGTTCTACGATTCACCGCTGCCGCAGCGCTTCGATCCGGTCTTTGCCGAGCAACGCACGCCGGATGCCGGCGGGGTGAAAGGGGTGTCCCCCAGCACGACGAAGGACCAGGATCGCAAGAGCTTCCTCGCCACACCGCTGTTCCTCGATGCGGATTTCTGGATCAACCTGCCGGTCTACACCGATCATCCCACGCTGGGCGTGAACGGCGCGCTGGTGAACGCGACGCTCTGGAACGCCTCGAACACCGCGCGTTTTTTCCGCTCGCCGGCGAACGCGCCCGCCGCCGTGGCGGAGATGAGCGCCATTCCCGAGCTGCGGCAGACGTGGGTGTTCACGCTCGCCAGCCTCCAACACTACCAGTTCATCGGCGGGCCCTTCTTCAATTCGCTCTACACCGCCTCCGAACCGATCCTTTGGCTCAGCACTGATCCGGTGATGATGGATGCGTTGGCCCGCGACCGGATGAATGTCTGGCGCAAGAAAAATGGCTTCGAACCGATCGACGAGGAAATCCGCACGCTCGAATTCGCGGAGACGCTCGGCGTCGGATCGACGAAGACCAAGCAGGCGAAAATCATCCATCTGGAGTAGTGGTTTCCGTTGGAGCGGCGGTCCATGACCGCCGAGGAGCGCTGAGGCGTGCGGCGGTCACGGACCGCCGCTTCAACCCAAACTTCCCACTTGCGACTGCCGCTGCGCTGCACCCAATTGTTCGCCAGACCAACGCCATGATTTCCGCCGACTACCTGCCGTTTCTCATCCAAGCCGTGCTGGCGGCCGCCATCACGGGCGGGGGGCTGGCGGCGAGCCATTTTTTCGGCCAGCGGTTCAAGCCGAACAAAATCAAGGATACGGCCTACGAGTGCGGCATCGCGGGTGAGGGCGTGATTCACACGCGGTTTTCGGTGAAGTTCTTCCTCACCGCGCTGCTCTTCATGCTGTTCGACCTCGAGGTCGTAATCCTGATTCCCTGGACATTCATCTACCGCGAATTCCTGGCCAACCACATCGCGATCTTCTGGCCGATCATGTTCTTCATCGGCGTGCTCGTGCTCGGGCTCTTCTACGAGATTAAAAAGGGCGCGCTGCAATGGGAGAAGTGAGTGAAAGTGAGAGTGAGGGTGAAAGTGAACTGTTCACGTTCGCCGTTTCGCTCCGCTGATTGCCACTTTCACTTTCACTCTCACTCCTAACGCATGCGTCTCGACAAAATCATCGCGCGGGGTCGCATCGTCGACCTCAAGAGCCTGGATCTCGAGGGCGCGCTGCAGGAATTGCTCGACGTGTGCGTCGAGAAGTTCGCCGACCTGAAGCCCGAGTCGCTGCTCAAGGGCCTGCTCGCCCGCGAGAGCACGATGACGACCTACCTGGGTTACGGCGTCGCGCTGCCGCACGTCCGGATCAAGATGACGCGGCGGTACATTCTGGCGATCGGCCGGAGCCGGGTGGGCATCCGGCACGACGGCGCGCTGGCCGACGAGCGCGTGCACCTCATCGTGATGCTGATCGCCGGCGAGAACGCCCGCGATTACCTGCAGGTGCTGGCGTCGATCGCGCGGCAGGTGAAGGACCGCGAACTGGTCGACAATCTCGTCAACGCGCCCGATCTCGACACGCTGTACGAGCGGCTGATCGGCGGGTTCGGCGGCCTGCGCGCGGTGCAGGCGCAGCAGAACCGGATGAACCGGCTGATGTTTCGCGAGGCCGAGCGCGTGGCGGCGGGCGCGGATTGCGGCGCGATCGTGGTGTTCGGCGACACCTTCATCGGCGGCATCCAGCCCGGCGTGCTGCGCTCGAAGCTGAAGACGATCCTCGTCACGCGCACCGCGCTCGAGATCAGCGACTCGAACGACCGGGAGTTCAACGAGACGATCCAGGTCCGCTCGTTCTCGAATCAACGCCTGGCGCAGCTCCGCAGCGCCATGCTCGTGGCGCTCACGCGCGGCGTCGTGAAATTCAGCGACCGCATCTGCTGCGTCGGCGGCATTTCCGGGAGCAACCAGTTCGACACGCTCGTCGTGGTCGACATCGAGCGCGAGTTCCAGACGCTGCTGACGGGATCGACGGCCGACCTGCTGCCGGAGGATGTGAAGCCCGAGGTGCTCGAGCGCGTGATTGCGGTCGCGACCGAGCTGGCGGTGGAGGGCCGCGAAGGCCGGCCGGTCGGCTGCCTCTTCGTGGTCGGCGACAACGAGAAGGTCAGTTCGCTCTCGAAGCCGCTCGTGCTGAATCCGTTTTTTGGTTACAAGGAGGAGGAACGCAACATCCTCAACCCGTTCATGGATGAAACCGTGAAGGAGTTCTCCTCGATCGACGGGGCGTTCATCATCCGCGGCGATGGCGTGGTGGAGTCCGCGGGCAGCCTGATCCAGGCGACCGACAGCACGCACGAGCTGCCGAGCGGCCTGGGCAGCCGGCATGCGGCGGCCGCGGCGATCAGCGTGACGACGAACTGCATCTCGATCGTCGTCTCCTCGAGCACGGGCCAGGTGACGCTGTTTCGCCGCGGGGTGATGCTGCCGCTCACGGAAAAGCGGCGGTAGGCGCGACGGCATGATTGATTGCACCTGGAGGGCCCGCCTCCGTGCGGGCCGCGGACGACACGGAGGTCGTCCCTCCAGGTAGATCCAATCATTGATGACGCTTGGTAGAGCAGGCATTGAAACGGCACGGCGCGACCGCTATAGCGCTTGCGGGCCGTCGATCGAGGGTTACGGAAAACTTACGTGCGATCCGTTGGGCATTTGCGCCGCGCGCGTCCGAGTGTTGCCATGGAAAACTCGCCGGTGCCCCCCGTCGCCTTCGTGCTGATCCTGCGGGCCGACCGCTTGTATGCCGATGTGCTGCGGCAGATGGTGCTGCGCGTTTTCCCGCGCGTGCAGGTGACGATCGCCGCGACGGTCGAAGCCGCGGCGTTGATCATCGCACGCGATCGGGTCGACCTGTTCATCACCGGCCTGGGGACGGCCCACGAGGGCGATGTGCTGGATCTCCTCGTGCGCGCCGCGCGGCAGTCGTCGCGGGTCGACCGCGTGCTCGTCGCCACCGCGGGCTGCGAGTACCGCCTGCTGGCCGCTCTGCGGACGCTGGAGATCAAGGGCGTGTTCGATGCCGCCAACGAGCGGCCGGAGGCGTTCATGGTGGCGCTGCGCGCCGTGGGGGCGGGCTCGCGCTACTGGAGCCAGAGCTTCGTGGATCTGCTGCAGCAAATCGGTTCGACCTCGACCGGGCTGTTCCGGCTGCTGACCGCATTCGAGCAGGTGGTGCTCTCGATCATTGGCGACGGCTGCGATGACAACGTGGCCGCGCAAAAACTCGGCATCAGTCCATCGACCGTCTCGACCGTGCGGCGCGAGCTTCACCGGAAGCTCGGCGTGCAGCATCGCGGCGAACTGGTGCGCGCCGCCGCACAGCACGGTTTCGTGCGCTTCACGCCGGCGGGTGTCGTCCGGCCCGGTTTCGCCCTGCTCTGCGCCGGCTATCACGCGCGGAAACCGCGACGCCCGGAACTCGGCGCCGAGGCAGCCGCGATCGAATTCGTGGCGCATTGAGCGCTCACGCGATTCCAGCGGCGGCCGCCGTGAGTCCGCGCCGTTGCACCGAGGCGGCGAGCCACGAATGCGCGAGATCCGGCCCGGGATTGCGCGCCCCGAACCGTGGCAGCAGAAATGCCACCGCCTCGTCGTAGAGCGCGGCCACCTGCGCCGCCGGCATCCCGGGCGCACGCCGGATCGGCAACAGCGGTGTCAGGCGTTCCCAGCGCGGATGAGCGAACGGCGCGACCTCGATGTCGAACGACGCCGGCGCGCGGCCCATCGGACTGCGCCGCATGAGTTGAAACGGTGTGAGCGACGCGCCCGCCAGCCGCTCCGCGTGGTCGGCCAGGAAACGAATGGTCGTCCACGCCTCGGTTTCCGTTTCCCCCGGAAAACCGAGCAGGCAGAGCGCGCGGATCCGCACGCCCGTCCGTCCTGCCGCCGCCAGCAACGCCACGACATCGCTTTCGCTCGCACCTTTCCGCATCCGTTCGCGGATCGCCGGCACCGCGGACTCGAGGCCGATCCAGAGTTCCTCGAGACCGCCGGCCGCGCCCGCGGACAGCGTGGTTTCGTTCAGCGACTCCTGAATTCGCGCGCGAGCGGCGAATCGCGGCTGAAAGTCGAGCTGCGGCGTCGCTCCGCCGAGGGCGGCGATTTGCGCGGGCGTCAACAATTCGTCGCGCAGGCGGAAAAAAGTGGCACCCACCGCCCGGCGGGCGCGGCGCATGCCCGTGAGCACGGCCTCGTTGGTTTGGGTGCGGTAGTCGCCTTGATGCGCGTGAATCGCACAGAAGGTGCAGCGACCCCAGGCGCAGCCGCGGCTCAGGCGGAGATCGATCACGGGCTCCGGCGTCGGGTAGTGCTCCGGGCGGACCCAATCGAACTCGGGCGCCGGCAGGCTGGGGGCAGGCTCGATGTGCGCGGGAGGCAGTTCCGCGGCGCCGCGCCGCAACAGGTTCGGAATGAGCGCCCGATCATCGTCCGGCCGGGCGGCGAACTCCGCCAGCGCGGTCTCCGCCTCACCGGTGATCACGGCGTCGAAGTCCTCGAACAAGAGATGCGGCGGATCGCCGATCAGATCTTCGGCGAAGTCGCCGGGGCCGAGCACGTCCTCGAGCGCGCCGTAGAGCAAGAGCCGGCGCGCGCCCTTGTCGCGCAACAGCCGGCCCAGCGCGGCGACCTGCGCGAGTTGTTCGGGATGAATCGCGGCGATCGCGATCACCGCGGGCCGCAGGGCGATAATCTCGTCCGCGGCCCGCACGAGGAAAGGCAGGGCGGGATTGCGCCGCTCGTCGAGGCTGGCTGCCCGCAGGCTCGGCAGGTGAAACGGATCGATGCCGGGAAAGCGCAGGTGCCGCAGGTGATAATCCACTCCGTGCGCGATCCCGATCCGGAGACACGTCGCTTCGAGATCGCCCACGCTGCGGCGATGCAGCTCCGGCTCTTCGTAGGTTGGCCAGCGTTGCAGCGCGGCGTAGCCCGCCGATTCGCCCAGGAGCGCGTGCGACAGGCCGGCATTGAGATCGAACGCGCGCACCCGCAGCCCCCGCGAGCGCAGCGCGCCGACGGGGTACGAGAGATCAGCCGGCACGCTGGTGTAATACCAGCCCGGCGGAAACACCAGGGCGAGATCGACGGCGGTGGGCACAACGGAAAACCGCGCGCGACCGGCCGAGGCAGCTTCCAGTCGAATTGGCCGCGAGCGGATTACCAGCCGCTAAACGCGCCCGCGATGCTGGAGCCGATTTTGTCCCAGATCTGTTCGCTATTCACCGGGCTCGTGCCGGCGGCGTAGTTGGTGTCCACCGCCTGGTTCGCCACGGTAATCGCGGCAATCGGACCAGGCCCGCTGGCGTTCGTGACGGACATGGCCATCTGGGTGGCGATGTTTTGCGCCGGGCCGCTTGGCGGGGGCAGGAGGCCCCAGCCGCCCGCAATCAAGTCGAGCTCTTCGGTCGTAAGCTCCGCGTCCGGCATCTCGCCTTTTCGGATCGCGTGCTGCTTCAACATTACGAGTGTAATCTGTCGCGCTTGCATCGCCTCTTCGGGCGTGAACTCGAAACCGTGATCGTGGCCGAGTGCGGAGGCTGCCGTGGCGGCGGCCATGCCCTCTTTCCCTTTTACGGCGGCGACGAGTTTCTGCTGCAACGCGGGCTTGGCGACCGCCTCGGAATCGAAAAACTGCAGTGCGGTTTGAACACTCATGGGAACTACGGGGTTGGGGTGGGAGAGCCGACATTCTCTGCCGTCGGCGGAGACAGGCTGGGGGGAGCGCGAGTGCAGCGATCTGTCTCCATTTTGCAACGCCAAAGCCGGCCGCCGAGGGCCTGCCTTTTGCACGGGCCGCGGGCTTGACCGCATCCATCGATTGGCGCACTAACTCCATCGCGGATGGCGCCGCCCCACGTTTTACCGAGGCGCCTTCCTGCGGTCCCACCCCATGTCCACCGCACCGATCGGGTCGGTCTTTTCGCGCGTCGGCGATGTGCCGCCATCGATCCGCTGTGAACAGCGGCCGCGGACCCGCTAGGCGCTGCATCCTTTGAACAACGTCATGAGTCGGATCCCACCCGCCCCGTCTCCCCCCGCCGGCAGCGAAGAACTGGATCAGCCGATCGTGATCACCCGGCTGCGGTGGTGGATTCCGCTCGTGTCCGCCGCGGCGCTGTGTCTCGGGGCGCTCGCCTGGGGCATTTGGGGACGCGTGCCGATCACGGTGAATGGCTTGGGCGTGCTGATCGATCCGGGCGCGATCCACCATGTCGTGGCGCCGACCGCCGGCGTGGTTGACGCCGTGCTGGTCGAGCCCGGCCAGCGGATCGAGGCGGGCGCCATCATCGCGCGACTCGAGCGCACGGCCGTGGAGCAGTCGCTCAAGCAGTCGCGCGAGACGCTCGCCGCCGTGATCGCGGCCAACACCCCGATGCGCGAAATCAACCGGCGGCATTTCGACGCCGAAAAGGAATTGTTCGATCACGAACAGGCGCTGCTGCGCGAAAGCCGGCTGCTCGCGGAACGGCTCGACAAGGCGGCGTCCGATCAGCTCGCGTCCATGCGGGAGTTGTTCGAAAAAGGCTACGTGGGTCGGGAGAATGTGCTCGCGGCCGAAACGGCCGTGGCCGACAGCCACACGCGCATCGTCAACATCGACGTCCGGCTCCAGGAGCTGGAAGCGCACCGCGAGCAGGCGGCGCACCACAACGCCCAGGCCGAATTCACCCTGCGCACGCAGATCGACGAGGCGCGGCGGGCGGTGGAAAAGCTCCAGCTCCAGGTCGACCTCGAGGGGACGATCCGCGCCTCGAGCGCCGGCCGCGTGCTCGAGACGATGGTGACGCCCGGCCGGACGGTTTCGTTCGGGAGTGCGGTGGCCACGCTCGCGACGAGCGAACGGCACGATGCCCTGCGCGTGCTGTCGTATTTCGCGATCAAGGATGGCAAGCAGATCACGCCGGGCATGCGCATCATCGTCACGCCATCGACGGTCAAACGGGAGCGGCACGGCGGCATCGTCGGCAAGGTGACGCACGTTTCGTTTTTCCCCGTGAGTCGCGAGGCGGCGATTCATCGGCTGGCCAGCGAGGAACTCGCCCACGCCTTCACCAACGAGGGCGCGGTGATCGAAGTCGACGCCGAGTTGGAGCCGGCCCGCAGGCCGGGCTCGGGCAGCGACTACGCGTGGACCTCGCAGGCGCCCGCCATCGCCATCACGCAGGGCACGGTCACGCACAATCGCGTGACGGTCGAAGAACGCGCGCCGATCACCTACGTGCTGCCGCTGCTGCGCAGCTGGTTCATGGGCGCCCGGGACCAGGCCCGCCGCCGCTCCGACCGCGAACACGCTCGTGCTTCCGCGATTCCTTAGCCGGCGTCGACAGCGAACGCCCACCGTACTGCAGATGGAGGCCACCGAGTGTGGCGCCGCTTGCCTCGCGATGGTGCTGGGCTTTCACGGCCGCCACGTGCCGCTCGCACAGCTGCGGCGCGAGTGCGGCGTGTCGCGCGACGGCAGCAAGGCCTCGTACCTCGTGAAGGCCGCGGAGCGGCACGGCTGCGTGGCGCGCGGCCAGATGAAGACGGTCGATCGGCTCCGGCAAACGGCACTCCCCGCGATCGCGTTCTGGCAGTTCAATCACTATGTCGTGGTCGAACGGTTCGAGCCCGGATGCGTTTTCCTCAACGATCCCGCGGTGGGCCATCGGCGCATGCCGATCGACGAATTCGCGGCGGGTTTTACGGGGGTCACGCTCACGGTTGAGCCCGGCCCGGACTTTCAGCGTGCGGGCCAGCCGCTGAGCGCCTGGCCCGCGCTGCGCGCGGCCTTGCGGGGCCACGGCTCCGACTTGGCGTTCGCCGCGCTCGCCGGGCTGATTCTCGTCGTGCCGGGCATTCTGCTGCCGGTGATGACTTCCATCTTCATCGACAGCGTCCTGGTCGACCAGCGCGTCGACTGGTACCGGCCGATCCTCGCGGCCACGGCGGCGGTGCTGCTCCTGAAGCTGATCGTCATGGCGCTGGAGCAGGCGGTCACGCGGCGCTTCGTGCTCGCGCTCCAGGCGAAGCTCGAGACGCGCTTCATCCGCCATCTGCTGCGCCTGCCGGTTTCGTTTTACGGCCAGCGGTTTCCCGGCGAAATCGTCGGCCGCGCGCAACTCAACGAGCAGATCGCCACGACCGTGGCGGGGCCGCTGACCAACCTCGGCATCGATCTGTTCACCATGCTGCTCTACGGCGTGGTGCTGGTCTGTTTCAGCCCGTTGCTCACCGGCATCGCCGTCGCGCTCGCCCTGGTGAACTTCGCGCTCCTCGGCTGGATTGCGCGCTCGCGCGAGGAGGCGGCGCTCGCCGCGCAGCAGCAGATGGGCCGCGTCAGCGCCGCGCTCGTCTCCGGCCTGCAGGGCATCGAAACGATCAAGGCGGGCGGGCAGGAAAACGCCTTCTTCGCCAAATGGGCCGGCTACTACGTGCGCGCCCTCAACGCCGGCCAGGCGCTGCAGCGCACGTCGCTTTACCTCGGGGTGCTGCCGACGGTGACCCAGGGCGTCACCGGCGTGCTCATCCTGCTCGTGGGCGGACACGAGGTCATGGCCGGCGCCATGACGCTCGGCATGCTCGTCGCGTTCACGACGATGATGACGAGCTTCCAGGCGCCGGTCGCGCGGCTGCTCGCGTTCTCGAGCCAGCTGCAGCTCCTCCGCGCGAGCCTCGTGCGGATCCACGACGTGCTCGACAATCCCATCGCGCCGCAGCCCGCGGCGGCGCTGCCGGTCGACGCGACGGGCCGGATCATCGCGCGCTGTACCGGCCGGCTGGAAATCCGTCACGTGACCTTCGGCTTCACCGAAGCCGCCAAGCCGCTGATCGAGGACTTTTCGCTGACGGTCGAGCCCGGGCGCAGCGTCGCGTTCGTGGGCGGCAGCGGCTCCGGCAAATCCACCCTGGCGCGGCTGATCTGCGGCCTCTACGATCCGTGGCAGGGCGAGATTCTGTTCGATGGCCATCCGCCCGCGACGCTGCCGCGACCGTTGCGACGCAACTCCCTCGGCTTCGTCGAGCAGGAGCTCACCTTGTTCGAGGGCTCCGTGCGCGAGAATCTCACGCTCTGGGATCCGGCGGTCTCGACCGCGGAGATCGTGGCGGCGTGCGCCACGGCGGAAATCCACGAGACGATTCAGAACCTCCCCGGCGGTTACGATGCGCCGTTGCTCGAGAACGGGGCGAATCTGAGCGGCGGCCAGCGGCAGCGGCTCGAGCTGGCGCGCGCGTTCGTGCATCAGCCCACGCTGCTCGTGCTCGACGAGGCGACCAGTGCGCTCGATGCGGAGACGGAACGACAAATCATCCTCAACCTCCGGCTGCGCGGCTGCACCTGCATCGTCGTCGCGCATCGCCTCAGCACGGTGCGCGATTGCGACGAGATCGTGGTGCTCGATGCCGGCCGCGTGGTCGAGCGCGGCACGCACGATGAACTCGTGGCGCGGCGCGGCGCGTATTGGCGGCTCGTGCAGCCCGACCGCGTGGAGAACGCCGCATGACGCTGGTCCAACCCGCCGTGGCGGCACCGCCCGCACCGCCCGCCGTGGTGGCGTTGCGCGCCGGGGAATCGTTCCCGCTGGTGCGCGGCGAGGGCGTCTGGCGCGTGGCCGCCGGGCGCACGGAATGGTTCAAATTCGATGCGCGGCCCGGCTCCGCCTACGGCGGCCGCGTCCGGCTGTTCGCCATCGCCGCCGGCGAAATCGCGGTGGGCGGCCTGCCGGGCATTCGCGCGAGCTACCAATTCGATCTCGTGGCCGCGGAGCCGAGCCGGCTCGAGTTCGTGCCCTTCGACGCGACCGGCGATGCCGGCCTCATGCCGGCGGTCGAGCGTTGGATCGCCCGCGTGTGCCGTTTGCTCACGGACGAAGCCGCGCCGGCCTCGGCGCTCGTGCTCGCGCGCGACGCGATGTCGATTGGCGCGGGCGACGTGGTGCGGCCCCAGCCGGGTGCCGTCGCCTGGCTTGAAGTGCGCAGCGGCGGCCTCGCCGCCTTCGGCGAGGATCCGCTGCCGCCGACGGCGGCGGACGCGATCGTTCCTGCGGCGGGCGAGCTCTGGTTCACCGCCGAGCGCGCGACGGCGCTGCATGGTCACGCGCCGGATGCGCTCGGCGGCGCCGCGCTGGCCGGAAGTCTTGCGGCGTTCCTCAACCTCGCGCTGCGCCGCTTCGAGCGCTTGGAGGATGCGGCGCGGCTGCGCGAGATCGGCCGGCTCGAAGACGCCCAGGTCCGCTTGCAGAAGCTCGACGCAATGCCCGCGAGCCTGATTGGCCGCGCGCTCGGCGCGAACGACCGGCCGGAGCCGACGACCGAGCCGCTGCTCGCGGTGCTCAACGCCGTCGGCCGGGAGACCGGCATCCGTTTCCGTTTGCCGCGCGAACCCGCCGTGGGCAGCCCGGCCGAGAGGCTCGCCGCGATCGCGCAGGCCTCGGGCGTCCGCCACCGCCGTGTCCGGCTGCCCGACCACTGGTGGAAGGACGACGTCGGACCGCTGCTCGCGTTTGCCGGCGCCGCGCGTACGCCGGTGGCGCTGCTGCCCGGCCGACTCGGCGGCACGGGCTATCGGTTGTTCGCGCCCGACGTCCCACCGCGACCGCTGACCGCGGCCGACCGCGCCGGACTCACCGACGAAGGGTTCATGTTCTTCCGGCCGTTTCCCCCGCAAATCGACGGGCTGGTGCCGCTCGGCCGGTTCACCTTTGCGGCCGTCGTCGGCGAGACGGCGCTGATGCTCGCCTTCAGCGTCGTCGTTTCGCTGCTCGGGCTCGTGAGCCCGGTGGCGCTGCGGGAAATCGTCGACGCCGCAATTCCCGACGCCGACCGCGGGCTTTTGCGCCAGCTCGCCGCGTGCGTCGCCGGCGTCACGTTTGGTGCCGCCTGCTTCAGCCTCGCGCAGAGCCTGATCACGCTCCGCAGCAACATCCGGCTCACCCTGCAACTGCAGGCGGCGCTGATCGATCGGCTGCTCAATCTGCCGGCGGTTTTCTTCCGCAACTACTCGAGCGGCGACCTCCTGCACCGCGCGATGATCGTCACCCAGATTGCCAGCAAAATCGGCGCCGCGAGCATCACCGTGGTGTTCGGCGGATTCACCGCGGGGCTGAACATCATCCTGCTTTGTTACTGGAGCTGGCAGCTCGCGCTCATCCCGATCGCGATCGCGTTGCTGGCCGCGCTGGTGACGTTCCTCGTGGGCATCCGGATCCGCCGCGAATCGGTCGAGCACGCGCGGCGCGGCGGAAAGCTCTTCGGCCTGCTCGTGCAAATCGTCGCGGGCATCTCGAAGTTTCGCGTCGCCGGCGCGGAGCCGCATGCGCTCGCGCAGTGGTCGCAGCGCTATGCGGTGCAACTCGGCGCCGCCTCGCGGATCGCGCAAGCCTCCAATGTCGGGAAGCTGTTCGCCGCCGCCTACACCACGGTCGGCACGCTGCTCGTCTACTACGGTGTGATGAAACTCCTGGGCTTCGGCGGGGGCTCGACCGAACCCGCCCTGAGCATGGGCGAGTTCCTCGGGTTCAACGCCGCTTTCGGCGCGTTTCTCGCCGGCGTCGCCAGCCTCAGCCTCGCGCTGGTCGACATCATGGACTCCTTCGCGGAGCGCGCGCTCTGCCAGCCGATTCTCGCGACCGCGCCGGAAGCCAATGAAACGAAGGCCGATCCCGGCCGGCTCCGCGGCGACATCGAGATCAAGGACGTGACCTTCCGCTATCACCAGAACGGCCCCTACGTTCTCCGCGGGGTGTCGCTCGCCGCGCATCCCGGCGAGTTGGTCGCGATCGTCGGTCCGTCGGGCTGCGGGAAGTCGACGCTCTTCCGGCTGCTGCTGGGTTTCGAAACGCCGGAGGCCGGCGCAATCCTTTATGATCAGCAGGAGCTGGCCGGGCTCAACACGCTGAAGGTGCGGCAGCAGATCGGGACGGTGCTGCAGACCGGCACCATCGGTCCGGGCTCGATGCTCGAATGCATCGCGAGCGGGACGAACCTGACGCCCGAGGCCGCGTGGGCCGCGTTGCGCGACGCTTCGCTCGAGGACGAAGTCAAGGCGATGCCGATGCAACTGCAGACGCGCGTCAACGAAGATGCCCGCAATCTCTCCGGCGGCCAGCGGCAGCGGCTCATGCTCGCTCGCGCGCTCGCGCAGAATCCCAAGGTGCTGCTGCTCGACGAAGCGACCAGCGCGCTCGACAACCGCACGCAGTTGAAGGTGAGCGATGCGCTCAACCGCCGGCAAATCACGCGGCTCGTCATCGCGCACCGGCTCTCGACCATCGAACGCGCGGATCGGATTTACGTCCTGCAGCACGGGCGAATCATGCAACACGGTGCGTATGCGGAGCTCGTCGCGGTGCCCGGACTCTTTCAATCGCTCATGAAGCGGCAGTCGCTCTGAGCCGGAAGTGTGCAGTTGGGTCGAGGTGGAACGCGACCTCCGGGCGCGTTCTGGCGGCGGACGCTGGCGAGACGGCGCCCGGAGGTCGCCGTCCACCTGTCGGCATTCGCCCTTGCGAGTGAAATCAAATTCCAACTGCACACTTCCGGCTGAGTGCGCCTGCCGGTTTGGCATTGCGCGGTGAGGGATCGGTGCCGGGAATCGCGGACGCCGCTGGCTCACGATGATCCTCTCCGATTTGTTCATCTACCCCGTGAAATCGCTCCGCGGCTGCCGGGTCGCTGCGGCCGAAGTCGATGCGCTTGGTTTGGTCGGCGATCGGCGGTTCATGGTGGTCGATGAAAACGAGCGATTCTTGACGCAGCGCACGCATCCACGCATGGCGCTGATCTCGACCGCCCTCACCGCGCAAACGCTCACGCTTTCCGCCGACGGGCGCGGGTCGCGCTCCGTCGCGCGCGTTGCCGGGCGCGCGGATGCGTCGCCGCAGCTGCGCACCGTGAGCGTTTGGAAAAGCGAGGGACTGCTTGCGGAGGATTGCGGCGACGACGTCGCGCAATGGCTCGGCGACCTGCTCGGCGCCGCCGTCCGGCTCGTCCGCATCGGCGCGGAGTTTCGGCGCCCGATCCTGAAGCCCAACGTCGCCGGGGCCGGGGACCTCTTGGCGTTTGCCGACGCGTTTCCCTTTCTCGTGATCAGCGAAGCGTCGCTGGCCGAACTCAACGATCGGCTCGTGGCGCGGGGCGAGGAGGCTGTGCCCATGAATCGGTTTCGGCCCAACCTCGTCGTGCGCGGCTGCGATCCGTTTGCGGAGGATGCGTGGCCGCGTTTTCGAATCGGTGGGATCGTCTTTCATGCCGGCGGGCCCTGCTCGCGTTGCGTGGTGACGACCACGGATCAATCGACGGGCGAGCGCGGCCCCGAGCCATTGCGCACGCTGGCCACGTATCGTCGGGACGCCAAGGATCCGACCGACGTGAATTTCGGCCAGAATCTCGTGCATGAAACGAAGCGCGGCGAGCTGCGCCTCGGCGACCCGATCGAACTGCTGGCGTAGCGTTTGGCGCGAGCCAGTTGACAAAAAAAGCCTGCGCGGGCGGCATCGCGCGCAATTCGGATCATTTGTCTGCGTGCCGCTCGCGTCCGCGCCGATGCGCGTCGTCACCCGCCGTGATTTCCGGTCGCAGCCCGCTACCAGTCGCGCACGCGGCCGCGCTTCGCCTTGTGCTGCGAGCGATGCTTCTTCGCCTCGATCATTCGCGCTTTTTGCGCGCGGGATTTTTGGCGCGTGCGGCGGCGCTCGCTTTCGCGAAGGTCAACCGCCGCCGCGGTGGCGGCCCGCGCGCGCTCCTGAAGTTTCTCGCACAACTCGGTCCACGCCAGTTCACGATTGGCGGCTTGCGACCGCTCGCGCTGGCAGCGGACCTCGATCCCGCTCGGCCGGTGCCGCAGCCAGACCGTCGAGCTGGTCTTGTTGATCTTTTGTCCGCCGGGTCCGGCGCCGCGCACGAACCGTTCCTCGACGTCGGCACGGCTGGTGCCCAGGCTGCGCAATCTCGTTTCGATGGAGGTGTTCACGTCTCGACGGACGAATCTGCGATTCGCGCCGCCAAGCGTGGGCCGTGCCGGCCAGTACGCAAACTCTGGTCGCGTGGTCGGCCGGCTTGGAGCTCATTTCAAGACCTCCGGGAGCGAACGCACGTCTTGGGTAGCGCGGTCAACCTGACCGCGTTCGGTTCACCGGGGAGGCGCGAGCACGGTCAGGTTGACCGTGCTACAGCCGCGTTCGCAGCGAGGTTTTGCAATGACCTCTCAGTCGAAAACCCGCCGCTGCGGGTCGATGAAGAACCAGCAGAACGCGCCCGCGATGAAGAGGCCGCCGATGGCGAAAATCGGTGCGTTCCAATCGCCGTAATGCCGCAGCAGCCACACCACGATCGGCGGGGCAACAAAACTGCCGATCTGCCCGGCGGTGTTCATCGCGGCGCTCACCACGCCAACATGGGCGCCGCCGATGTCCTGGCACGTGCCCCAGGTGGCGCCGAGCGTTGCCATGGTAGCGGCCACCGAAATCGCGATGAGCACGATCGCCGCGACCGGGTGCGTGGCAAAGGCAGCGGCAATCATGCAGGCTCCCGCCAGGAGATTTCCAGCGCCGCTCACGCCGGCGCGACCCCAGCGCAGGCCCCACCGGCGCGTCACAAAGTCGGTGGCGGCGCCGCCGGTCAGGTCGCCCACGACGGCCAGGATCAGCGGCAACCCGGAGAAGAACCCGAGGGAAAGCGCGGAGAAGCCGTGTTTCTCCTTCAGGTAGGTCGGCAGCCAGGTGATGCAGAAATAGAACGCGCAGCTGTTGGGGATGTACGAAAGGCAGAGCGGCAGCGTGTTGCGGTGGCCAAACAGCCGCCGCCAATATGTTGCCGATTCGTGTTCGGCGACCGCGGGCCCGCGCCCGGCGGCAATCAGCGCCCGTTCCTCCGCGTTCGCGCGCGGGTGCTCGTTCGGGTCATCGCGAAACCATCGGTACCACGCCGTCGCCCAGACGATGCCGAGCAGCCCGAATACGACGAACACCGCCCGCCAGCCGAGCAAGGCGCTCAGCGCGAGCGCGAGCATCGGCGTCAGTCCTCCCGCGAGGTGGGCCCCGCTGAAAAATATTCCCTGCACGCGACCCCGTTGCGCCAGCGGCACCCACCGCGAAAACGTGCGCGCGACGCAGGGCCAGGCGCCCGCCTCGCCCGCCCCGAACAGGAAGCGCGTCACCAGCAGCGCGACGTAGCTCGTCGCCATCGCCGTCGCCATTGTGAACGCCGACCACCATAGCACAATTCGGGTCAGCACGCGCCGCGTGCCCTGGCGATCCGCCCACCACGCCGTCGGCACCTCGAAGAGGGCGTAGGCCGCCGCGAACGCGCTGTAAACCCAGCTCATCTGCTCCTTGCTCAGCGCGAGCTCGCGCATGATGTCCGGCGCGAGCGTCGCGATGCACGCGCGATCGAGGTAAGTCACCGTGGCCAGCCCCAGCGCAAGCCCGATCACGCCAAAACGTACGCGCGTGGGTCGCGGGTTCGGCGCGGCGGAGCCCGCGGCCGTCGTGGGAGGTGGGGGAGGCGAACTCAATTCGATGGCGACCTTGCTCGCAGGCTCGGCCGAAAACGGAATCTCAAAATGAAACGCGCGCGCTGAGATTGTAGCTCCGCGGCACCTGATACCAGAACGAGCGGCCCACCGAAACGCGGGCGGGATTCGTCACGTCGCCGTTCACCGGCCGCGGCAGCGTGTTGCTGTAATGCGGATGGTCCTCGTCCAGCAGATTGTCGATGCGCAGGGTGAAAACGACCGGATGGTCGCGGTAGCCACGCCAGGTGTAGCCCAGCGTCGCCGTCGTCACGGTGTACCCCGCCGCGTAAACCGGCGTGTAGGCGTCGACCGCGGGGTTGTCGATCGACTGGAGCGGATTCGCGGGGTTGGCGATCGTGTCCGACGCGCGGTTGCCAATGACGATCCGGCCGCGGTAGCGCGCGCCGCCGCCGATCCGCAGGCCCTTCAGCCGGCCGGTCGCAATCGTGTAGTCGGCATACAGGTTCGCCGAACTCGTGTTCTGGATGATCTGCGAGCCCGACACGAGCCCGCGGCGCAGCGAGGTCATCGAGTTCCAGCTGCTCACCGCGGTGTTCACATCCGGCGAGCGCTGGTTGATCGGAATCGCCGTGTTGACCGTGGCGAGGTTGTTCGCGTCGACGCTGCCACCGGCATCGATCACGATCTGCCGCAGGACGGCGAGGTTTTCATCGACGTAACGCGCGGAGATGTTGCCGGCGTTGGTGCCGTCGGCGCGCGCGAGCGCGAAATTCGCCGTGAGCCGGAGCGACTTGGCGACATTCGCCACGGCTTCGAACTCGTAACCATTCGCGCGCACATCGCGCCGATCCTGGATGAAGCCGGGCGGCACCTGGGCCACATTTCGGATGTTGCCGCCGCCGTCCGAGAAGTCGCCCAGGGCGTTGGCACTGATGATCCCGTTGAAAACGGTGCCCGAGATCGGGCCGCCGAACGGCTGGTCGCTTTGCTTCGAAAAATAGCGGTTCAGGCTCACGCGGAGCCGCTGGTCAAGCAGCGTGAACCGCAGGCCCGCATCGACGCCTTCCGAAACGGTGGCGGGCAGCAGCCGGTTGTAGACCGTCGTGTTGGCCGGCGGAATCGTGAACGTCTGCGCGTAATTCGCGTAGACGCTCACCCACGGGCGCACGTGATAAACGGTGCCGGCGGAATAAGTGACCTCCTGATCCTTGATCGTCGGAAAATTGGTGTCGTCCTGAAAACGGTCGCCCGCGTACTGCGGCAGCCGCAGGCCGTTGCCGTCGCGCGGGCGGGTCGCGGCCGGAATCGCCGGGCCGGTCGGATTGCCGCGCGCGTCCTTCGGCACGTAGGTGAGCGTGGAGTAATCCGCCGGGGCGGCCGGCCGGTAAAGAATCGTCGTGCCATCCCAGTTGGCGGGGTAGTCGCCGAACGCGGAATTGTAGGCGGTGGTGTTCGTATAGCCGTCGAATCGCACCGCGGCGAGGACCACCAGCCGGTGCTTGAAGAACTGCCCGTTCATCGCCGCCAGCGCGTAGTTGTATTTCTGATCCGCGGTGGAATTCAGGCTGGCCTGTGTGGGAATCGGCACGAAGGTCGCCGGCACGTCGCGCGAGAGGCCGAGCACCGGATCGACCAGCGACACGGTGTGGAGGAGCGGCAGCGGGCGCGTCCGGTCGCTCCAATAGTAGCGGTACCGAATCTGGTTGCCGAGCGGCCAGCGCCGCGGATCGGAATCGAGCAGCGCGTTGAACTGCATGAACCGCGCGTAGCTGTGGCGATCGTTGATCCCGGCCAGCGCGTTGAACTTGAAATCGCCGACCGGCGTATCCTTGAGCCACGCGACGGCGACGCGGGAATTGTAGGTCGTGTCGTGGCGCTCCTGCTTCTGGCGGCCGGCCTCGCTGTAGGGCTGGAGGAAGTTGGGGTTCGCCGCGCCGTTGGGCAGATTGCGGTTGATGTCGATGAGCGTGTTGATCAGCCCGGCGGTCATCGTGTACTCGGCATAGCGATGGCTGTCGTTTGCATCGAAGGCGGCCTCGAAGAACAGCGAGCGGCCGATCGAATGGTTCACGTACAGCGCCGCGTCCTGGAAGCGCTGCCAGAATCCCGGCGAGTCGAACGACTGCGTGAACTCGCGGCTCGGGAGCCGGAATCGGGATCCGGCGATGGCGTTCGCGAAACGATTCTCGGGCAGCCCGACCGAGTTGAGGATGTCCGTGCCCGCGGAATTCGGCCCGTTGCCGACATAGAGCCGCCCGCCAATCGGCACCTGCGCGTTGGCCGCCGCGCCGAGCGTGATCGCGCTGTTCTGGTAATTCATCACGCTGTCGAAGCCCGAACCAGGCGCGTAAACATAATAGCCGGGAGTGGTGTTGCGCGCGACGCCGCTGGCGTTCGCATTCGCCGGCGTCGCCGTCAGCGGCGCGCTGAAGGTCGTCAGCCCGTCCCACCCGCCGAAGTTGTCGCCAATCGTCGTGTAGGCCGAGGTCCGGCTGCTCTCGCCGTATTCGCCCTCGAGCCGGATCTCGGTCGCGCGGCTGACGCGCAGCGTGCCGGTGAGGGACAGGGCCTTCACCTTCGAGAAGTCGCGGTCACGCCAGCCCTGGCCGTCCTGCAGCACGAAATTGGCGCGGACCGCCGCGCGCGCCCCGACCGGCTGGTTGGCGTCGAGCGTCGTGCGATAAAGACCCCACGAGCCGACGGTGGCCGTGACTTCGCGCGTCGCGCGGTCGAACCGCGCCTGTTTCGTCACGACGTTGGCCGAGCCGCCGAGCGCGCCGTTGCCGAAGAGAATCGAGTTTGGGCCGCGGGAGAAATCGTAACGGTCGAGATTGTAACTGTCGAAATTCACGCCGAACGGGAAAAAATTCCGCTGCGGCGTGCCGGCGGTGACGCCGCGGCTGATCGTGAACAGGTTCGTGACCTGGCTCGTCTGGATGGCGCCGTTGTCGTTGCTCGCGTTGGTGTTCACCGTCCATTCGATCGCCGTGGCGAGATCCGTGATGTTGAGCGCGTCGATGAACTCGCGCGTCAGGACGGAGTACGCCGCCGGCGTGTCGGCGAGATCGGTGGCGAGCCGGCCGCCGGCGAGCGAGGTGGCGGCGACGAAGCCAGTGTCCTTCGTGGTGTCCACGCGGAAAGGGGAAAGCATCAGCGGACTTTCATCGGAAACCGCGGACGGCGGCGAAGGCGCGACCTGTGCGGAAACCGTGATGCATCCGGCGAGAACGGTGGCGAGCGAGGCGAGGGCGAGTTTGGAGTGCGGAGTTTTCACGGTTGGGACAAGATGGATTTGGCAGGTTGGGTGGTGGGACCGGCGCGCCAGTTGCCGACGGCCTCCGAAACAGTGAGGCGCCGGTTGTAAATCCGGACCGCCGCCAGCTCGCCCTCGAGCGCGGGCGCGATCCGCAGCGTCTTGGTGGTGGGAATCATCCGGAGCTCGCGGGCAAATCTCGCCCAGCCAAACGGCCGCGCGGCGCCACCGTCGCAGAGCTGTCCGTCGATGACAAAGCTGATGATCTTAGCGCCGCCATCGATGATGGCGACGATGTGGTGCCAGGTCCCGGGCGTGAGCAAGCCGGGATCGCAGTCCCAACTCGTCTCCGCCAGCACGAGGTTCTCGCGGCTGGGACCGCCGAGCGCGCCGCGCAGCGCGAGTTGGATCGTGCCACGGTCAGTGGTCGCAAAGGCGAATCCGTTCCCCGCGGCGTCGCGCGAATCGAACAGTGTCTGGCCGGCTCCGAGCCGCGAAAACTTCACCCAGGCTTCGAGCGCAGCGCCGCCGTCGGTCGGCGAAGCCTCGAGATCGAGCGCCGCCGGGAGCTTCGCCGTCCGTCCGGCCTGGCACGCGGCGCCGCGCAAATCGACGATGGCGCCGCGCGGGGCGACCGCGCGGTTGTCCGGTTGCGCCCAAATCCGCTCGAAGAATTCCGCCGGGATCTCGTGGACGCGCGCAATCGTCTTCTGCGTCTCCGTCACGAAATACCGGCCGTTTTCCTCGACGAGATCCGGATAGCTCATCCGTGTCTCGGCGCTGCGATCGTACAGCATGATTTCCGGCTGCGACCACGCGAGCACGCGACCCTGCGGGGAATCCATCTCGCGCCCGGCCATGATCCACGCGGGATTCCGCTGGCCGGTGAAGTTCGGAATCTCGTGGTTGTGAAACCAGTACAGGTAGCGGCCTTCCGCCGTGCGCCAGACAAAGTTGGCCGCCCGCGTGTGCTTCACGACGCGGCCGCCGGGCCCATACGTCATGAAAGCCGGCGGCGACCAGGTGTGGCCGTCGTCGCGCGAGTACGCGTGGGCGGAGCGGCCGGCGGCGGTGCGGTAGGTGCAGAAAAGCGATCCGTCGGACAACGCGACGAGGCTCGGCTCCTCCGCGATGATCCCGCTCGGCGCGCGCAGTCCGGCCTCGCCGTCCGGCAGCGTGGTCCAGCGGATCTTCGCCGGATCGCGCTCGGTCAGCAGGTTGTCGCTGCGGAGAAAATACGCCTCCGACCGCGAGAGGTTCGAGATGCCGACCATCTTCGCAAAAGGCACGTACACCGCGCCGCGGTGCACCAGCGGCCGGCCGACGTGCCAGAAGATGCGCACGCGTCCGCCGGTGACGTTCTCGCGATCGATCGCGGTTTCGCGGATCGGGATTTCCTGGCGCGTCGGCGACCACGATTGGCCGTGGTCATCGGTGTACTTGAAGACGAAGTGGCCGAGTGAATCGACGCGCTTCACCGGCTTCGCGGTCGGGGTGGCACCGGGGATTTCGCGGACGTTGTCGGTATTGTGATTGTAGAACGCATAGATGCGCCCCGCCGGCGTCTTCACCATCGTGGCGTAAGCGGATTCCGGCGGCGTTTCCGGCTCGAGCGCCAGCAGCGGTGACCACGTTTTGCCCTGATCGCGGCTGCGCGTCGACATGACGTGCGACGTTGTGGCGCCCTCGCCGCCCTTCGACGTCGTCAGCGTGCACAGCCACGCGCCGTCGTCGCAGCGCACGATGTAGGGCTGATCCACATATTCCTCGTCCGGAATCACCTGACCCGACTCGATGTCGCGCCAATCGGTGCGCGGCGCCGCCGCCGGTCCGGCCGCCGGCGGGAGGATTTGGGCGGAAAGCGCGCCCCAGCCGCAGGCGAGGAGCCAGCCGGTCGAGCACCATCGGGGAAAAAGGCCCATGCCGAAATCTTGCGCTGCGGCGCTCATTCAACGAATGGTTTGTCGTTTTCCCGTAAAATGGAAAGGCGGCCCAATCTCCGCGAAATCGCCGCCAAGGCCGGCGTTTCGCACACGACGGTTTCGCTCGCGTTGCGCGGCGACCGGCGGCTGCTGCCCGCCACGCGCCGGCGGGTCGAGAAGATCGCCCGCCAGCTGGGTTACCGGCGGGACGCGGCGCTGGGCGCGCTGATGGCGAAGCTCCGGACGATGCGCACGCGACCCGCGCAGGCGGCGCTGGGGTTCATCACTGCATGGCCGACACGCCATGGCTGGAGCGAGGCGGCCAACCACCGGCGGTTTCATGCCGGCGCCGCGAGCCGCGCGCGCGAGCTGGGTTACGCGCTGGATGATTTCTGGCTCGCGGAACCGGGGATGACAGCCGGCCGGATGACGCGCATCCTGCTGGCGCGCGGCATTCGCGGGCTCGTGCTGCAATCGCTGCCGCACCCGCGGGGCAGGATCGCGCTGGGTTGGAGGCATTTTGCCGCCGTGACCAAGGGCGTGACGATTGCGCGGCCGGCGCTGCATCGCGTGATTTCGGCGCATTACGACGACGTTCGCCTGGTCGCGGCCGAGCTGGCACGACGAGGTTATCGGCGGCCGGGACTGGTCCTCGGGACGGAGCTCAACGATCGCGTCGATTGCGCGTGGCTCGCGGGCCTGCACGTGCACCAGCGCGCGCTGCCGCGAGGCGATCGCGTTCCCCCCTTGATTCTCGGCGCGCGCCAGGGCGAGCGGGTGTTCGCGCATTGGTTCGCAAGACACCGGCCGGACGCGGTGCTTTTTTCCGACCAGCCGGTGCCGAGGTGGGTCGCGGCGCTCGGCCGGCGCGTGCCCGCGGAGGTGGGACTGGTCCACCTCGACTGGTCGCCGGAACTGGCGCCCCTTGCCGGGCTCGATTCGGATCCGGAGGCGATCGGCCGCGCCGCGATCGATTTGCTCGTCGGCCAGCTTCACGCGCAGGAATACGGCGTCCCGCGTCACGAGAAAATCATCACGATCAAGGGCCAGTGGCGCGACGGGACGACGGTCCGCCCGCGACGGCGGGGCCGGGGGCAGGGGTCCCCCTGAGCGGCGGGTGGCGCCTTACGGTTCGGGCGGCGCCTGCATGCTCGCCAGAACCTCATCCGGAAGAAATTTACCCAGCAGATAGTATTTACGATCTGGATACCAAAGGACGCGTTGACCACGCCATTCGGTCAGGCTGGTGTAAGTGCCGATCTCGGCGGATTTCTTCGGGCCGATGCTGACGCCTTGGGTGTCGAGCAGCTGCCGCGGGGCGCTGAACCAAATCGGCTGGTGCGCATTTGGCCGGAATTCGCCCACCGCGATGAACGCGGGATTTCGGAGGTAATTGAGATGGTTTGTCTTCCAGTCCGCTTCCCGCTGGTTGTGCGTTCCCACGTGGCCATTGTTGTTGTGAAACAGCAACAAGTAGCGGCCATCCTTTAGCGCATAGATGGGACAGGGAGCCAGGGGGTGCAGCACGACATCGCCGCCGTCCCGGTAGTGCATGATTTCGGGCTGGCGCCAGGTGTGCCCTTCATCGCTCGACACCGAAAACCAGATGGCGCCGGTCCACGTGCGCATCGTGGTAAACAAACGGCCGTCCGGCAACTGGACCACGCTGGGTTCCGAGGAGGATGAGCGCTGCGTGGTGGGATGCGGCACTTCGAGGCCCGACTCGTCGTCAGGCAGCCAGGTGATTTTCAGCTCCTCCGGCGCCGGGCCTTCGTCGAGATTCTCGAATCGCATGAATTGGCAGCGACTGTCTCCCAGCCACCACCGCTTCGCGATGGCGGGCGGCACCAGGCTCTTGCTGGTCCCCTGGGTGTAGCCGGCCAGCCAGCGACCCTGCCGGTCGCGAATGGGCTTTTGCCAGACGATCCAGTTCTTGGGCACGTTCGGGTCGGCACTGTCGAAGCGGTTCCGCGGCATCGCGATGTCCGCCCCGTCGCGCCACGTGTGTCCGTCGTCGTCCGAGAGGCAGCACCCCATGGCCCCGCAGCCCTGCGGGTTCCCGTCATTGAGCGTGGTCTGTTTCGTATAGAAAATATAGATACGGCCGGTGCGTGCCACCACGGGAAACGCCCAGCTGGCCTGCGGTTCACGGGTCCCGGGCGAGGCGCCCCGGACCTGGCGCGGTTCCGACCATCGGACTCCGTCGGCGCTGCGCGCGAGCATGGCCCGGTTGTTGCCCCGGCCCTCGACCGTGCTCTGGGTCCAGAGGGCCAGCAGCTCATCGCCTTTGGGCGAGGGAAAGACCAGGAAATGCTCGTTGTCGGTGTCGTCATGATCGCCGCCCTTCGGAATATAGACCACGACGTCGGGTTTGCTCCGCTGCCAATCGGTGGCCGGGCTGGGTTGATCCTGCGCCGCAGCGAGGGGGACGAAAGCCAGCAGACCCGCGAGCGCTGGCGCGGCGCATCTTGCGCCGTGGTTTGTTTTTGTTGGCATGTTAAAATTTCCCCGGTGACGCGCGTGACCCGTTCCGTCGCAGCGAAGCGATCGGGAGCAGAAGGGCCGGCGGTGCGTGCCACAACCCGCATGTTGTTTTCCCGTCAAACGGACCGGCGGCCCGGGCGGGGCGGCGGTTTGAGCATTTTACCGGAAAACGACAAAGAATTGTTCTGAGCCGGGGGCGTGCGTTAGCATTCGGTGCATGGCCGCCTCCCTGTCCGGTGCATTGCTCAAGCCGGGCGGCAATTCCTTTGATGGAAGGAATGCGTTCAATCGATTATTCGGAGTGGTGGCGATCCTCGCACTGAGCGCCAGCGCCGCGCACGGCGGGCTGCCGCCGAAACAATTGGAGTGCGAATCCTCCGAGCGTCCGCTCGGGGTTGACGCGCGCCAGCCCCGGCTAAGCTGGCGGTTGCCAGCCGACGAAACGACGGAACGCGGCCAGGCCCAGACGGCGTTTCAGGTGCTGGTCGCTTCGAGCGAAGGCTTGCTGAACCTGGATCGCGCCGACCTGTGGGACAGCGGCAAAGTCGTTTCCAGCCAGTGTGTGCTTCTTGAATATTCGGGTCGGCCACTGGTTTCACGCCAGGAATGTTGGTGGAAGGTCCGGATTTGGGATGAGCGCGACCATCCATCCTCGTGGAGCGCACCTCGGACCTGGACGATGGGATTGTTGCGACCAGAGGATTGGGCCCCGGCGCGATGGATTGATTCCGGGCCGGCGGAAACGTCGGCGCTGCCGCTGTTCCGGCGCGAGTTCGACGTGGCGAAACCCATCCGGCGCGCGACGGTGTTCGTCTGCGGCCTTGGCCATTACGAACTTCACCTCAACGGCCAGCGCGTCGGCGATCGCGTGATCGATCCCGGTTGGACCGATTATCGCGAGACTTGCCTCTACAGCACCTACGACGTGACCAGCCAGATGGCGCGCGGCCGCAATGCCATCGGCGTGATGCTCGGCAACGGCATGTATAACGTCGTGGGGGGCCGCTATGCCAAATTCCGCGGTTCATTCGGCCCGCCGAAGATGATTCTGCAACTCCACCTCGAACATCCCGACGGAACGTTCACCGTCATGGGCACGGATGCGCAATGGAGAACGTCCGCCGGGCCGATCACCTTCTCCTGCACCTACGGCGGTGAGGATTACGACGCGCGTCGTGAGCTGCCCGGTTGGGACAAGGCAGGCTTCAGCGACCACGCGTGGCCGGCCGCCCAAATCGCCGGCGGTCCCGGCGGCACCTTGCGGTCGCAGTCGGCGCCGCCGATTCGGATCATGGCGGAATTCCCCTCCGCCAACGTCACGGAGCCGAGGCCGGGGGTTTTCGTGTATGACCTGGGGCGAAATTTTTCCGGCTGGCCGAAGCTTGCGGCCAGCGGGGAGCGGGGCGCGACGATCAAGATGACTCCGGCCGAACTGCTGGACGCAAACGGCCTCGCTACGCAACGAAGCTCCGGTGGACCGGTGTCGTTTTCGTACACCTTGCGGGGCGATGGCGTGGAGACGTGGTCGCCGCGTTTTTCCTACTACGGTTTCCGCTTCGTTCAGGTGGAAGGTGCCGTGCCCGCCGAGCTACCCGGCGCTCCGAGCATCACCCCGCCGGACGGAGGGCCGGGCCGTCGTGCGGCCCTGCCGCGCATCGTTGAACTCAAGGGGCAGTGGTTGCACAGCTCCGCGCGGGTCGCCGGCGATTTTGAATGTTCGAACCCGCTCATCAACCGCGTGCACCAACTCATCCTCGCGGCGATTCGGAGCAACCTGCAAAGCGTGCTCACGGATTGTCCCCATCGCGAAAAACTCGGCTGGTTGGAAGTGTCGCACCTGCTCGGACGCGGCATCATGTACAATTTTCGGGTTCCGACCCTCTACGCGAAAGTCTCGCAGGACATGCGCGAAGCCCAGCTCGAGAACGGCCTCGTGCCGGACATCGCGCCGGAGTTCACCGTGTTCAAGGACGGCTTCCGGGACTCGCCGGAATGGGGGAGCGCCGCGGTCTTCAATCCGTGGCTGGTGCGGGAGTTCTACGACGACCGCCGTTTGCTCGAACGTCACTATGATGGGATGGCGCGTTACGTGGCCTATCTGGGCAGCCGGGCCACCGGGCACATCGTCGCTCACGGCCTGGGCGACTGGTATGACATCGGGCCGCGCGGTCCCGGCGCGTCGCAACTGACTTCGGTCGGGCTCACCGCGACGGCGATTTATTACGGCGACCTCGTCATTCTCGCCGAAACCGCGCGCATGCTGGGCAAGGCGGAGGACGCCCGGCGCTACGCAGCGCTGGCGGTCGAAGTGCGGGCCGCGTTCAACGAACGGTTCTTCCATCGTGACACCCGACAGTACGATAAGGGCAGTCAAACCGCGCAGGCCATGCCGCTTGTGCTCGGGCTGGTTGACGATGAAGAGCGCGCCACGGTTCTGGGCAACCTCGTCCGCTCCATCCGGACGAAGGCCAATCGCGTGACGGCCGGGGACGTGGGTTTCATGTATGTCGTGCGGGCGTTGACCGACGCCGGCCGCAGCGACGTGCTCTACGACCTGGTGTGCCAGACGAATGGGCCAGGTTACTTCGAGCAGTTGCGCAAGGGTGCGACGACCTTGACCGAGGCGTGGGATGCGAACCCGCGCTCGTCGCAAAACCACTGCATGCTTGGCCACGCCGAGGAATGGTTTTATGCCGGGCTTGCGGGCATCCGCCCCGAACCGTCGGCGCAGGGTTTCAAGCGATTTGTGATCCGACCCTCTGTCGTCGGCGATCTCACCTGGGTCAAGGCGCACCACGATTCGCCCTATGGCCGGATTTCGAGCTCCTGGAAAATGGCGGGCAGCCAATTCACGCTGGACGTGGCCGTTCCGCCCAACACCACGGCCACGATTTACCTTCCCACGAGCGACCGGGCCGAAAGCATCCGCGAGAGCGGGCAACCGGTAGCGAAAGTCCGCGGGCTGAAATTCCTTCGCTCCATTGATGGCGCGGCCGTCTTCGAGGCGGCTTCGGGCCATTACGTGTTTTCGAGCAAACTCGTGCTCCCGTGACTGCCCCGTTTCAGGGGGATCGGAATTGCGGCGCCGTATCGCCAGTGGCCGCTGGCGCCGAGCCGGCCCGACGGGGTCAGGCTGATCTTTGTTAGCCGTCAGTCCGTCGAAGCAGGCGGGCCGTGTTTTACGGGAAAACACCAACGGCTTTGCGCGCCGGGCCGCACCGGACTTCCTCGGCATTGTGACGAAGACTCAACTCAAGCGCTCCACTGTCGAATATTGCATCGCGACTGCCCGGGTCGTGTTCGAGCATTTCTCGATTTCGCTGCCGCCCTTCGCGCGCTGGCGGGTCGACGACTGGGACGCGGCGGGCACCGACTACGACGAGGTGCGCGATTGCATGCTGGGCTGGGATGTCACGGATTTCGGCAGCATGGACTTCACCCGCATCGGCCGCACGCTCTTCACGCTGCGCAACGGCAAGCTCGGCGTCGCGGCATACCCGAAGACGTATGCGGAAAAACTCATCCTCGATCCCGAAGGCCAGCGGGCGCCGGCGCATTTCCATCGCACGAAACGCGAGGACATCATCAACCGCGGCGGCGGCAACATCATCGTCCAACTCACGCGGGCCGACGCCGACAACCGGCCGATGAAGGGGCCGCTGCGCGTGGTCGTCGACGGTCGCACCCGCACGATCGCCAGCGGCGAGTCGGTCCGGCTGCTGCCCGGCGAAAGCGTGTGCATCCCGCCGCGCACCCTCCATCAGTTTTGGGGCGAGGAGGGCCACGGCTACAAAATCGACGGTGTCGGCTATACGGTCAGCAGCGAGGTCTCGAGCGTGTGCGACGATCTCAACGACAATTTCTTCCTTGGTGACATGACGCGGTTTCCGGCCCTGGACGAGGACGTGCCGCGGCAACATTACCTTTGCCACGAGTACCCTCGCGCGAGGGAATCGGCCGTGGCGTCGGCCGCGCGCTGAACTGTGATGCGAATTCCTTCGCGAGCCATCCTCCTGGCCTGGTGCGCGACGACGCTGGCGTCGGCGGCCGACCTGCGCTGGGTCGATGCCAGCACGCTGCGAATCGAGGGTCGCGGCTGGAAGGAAACGAAAGCGCCCTTCGACCGCCTGCCCGCGAAGGCGTCCGGTGTCGTGCGTGGGCAGGTCTACAGCCTCGGCCGCGACGCCGCGGGCATCGCGATTCACTTCACGTCCGACACGCCCACGCTCGCGGTGAGGTGGAAACTGCGCCGCGAGCGACTGGCGATGAGTCACATGGCGGCGACCGGCGTCAGCGGGGTGGACTTGTATGCGAGAATCGGTGACGCGTGGCGCTGGGTCGGCGTGGGCCGGCCGGAAAAATTCCCGCTGAACGAGGTGACGCTGTTCAAGGGCCAGGCGGCGCAGTCGCGCGAGTTCCTGCTCTACCTGCCGCTTTATAACGGCATCGAGCAGCTCGAACTCGGCGTGGCGGGCCCCGCGACGGTCACAGCCGCTGCGGTCGATCCGCGGCGTCCGATTGTCGTCTACGGCACCTCGGCGGTGCAGGGCGGCTGCGCGTCACGTCCCGGGATGGCCTATCCCGCGATCCTCGGCCGGCGGCTCGGCTGGCCGACGCTGAACCTCGGGTTTTCGGGCAACGGCAAGGCCGAGCCGGAGATGGCTGCGCTGCTGGCTGAACTCGACGCCGCGATCTACGTGATCGACTGCGTGCCGAATCTCGAGCCGGGCGAGGTGACTCGCGTCGAGCCGTTCGTTCGGACGTTGCGTGATAGGCATCCCGCAACCCCGATCCTGCTCATCGAAAATCTCGCGTACCCCGATGGCGTGCTCGTGCAGGAACGGCGCGACCGGTATGTGGCGGCGAATCGCACGCTGCGCGAAATCTACGAGCGGCTGCGAACAACCGATTCGCAGCTGCATTACCTCGAGGCCACGCGACTGCTGGACCCGGAGAACGAAGGCACCGTCGACGGCAACCATCCGACCGATCTCGGCTTCACGCGGATGGCCGACGCGTTGACGCCGATCCTGCGGGGAATGCTCGCTCGGCAGTGATGCAGACGGTGTCTTCCTTACGAATTCTGGAGCGACGACCTCCATGTTGTCCGCGGTCCGCAGAGGCGGGCCTTCCAAAATGAAGCAGGCCTGAGCCGGCGAGCCGGCCCGAGAATTGGGTTGGAATGCCGTCCCGGAACGGCCGGACTTTCCGCCAACTGGCTACATGTCGTGAAACAGTTGTGCCAAAGTCTTGTCGTCCCGTGATTCCGTAGTCCAGTAGTGCTTCTCAAAATGCTCTCCGGTCCAGCCTGGTCCCAAAAACTCCGCGAAGAAATCGGCAAAGCCGTGATTGGCCAGGAGGCCGTGATCGAGCGCTTGCTCGTCGCCTTGCTCGCGAACGGCCACGTGCTGCTCGAGGGCATGCCGGGGCTGGCCAAGACCTTGCTGGTCAAATCGCTGGGGGCCGCGCTTGGCGTGCAGTTCGAGCGGATCCAGTTCACGCCGGACCTGCTGCCGAGCGATGTCGTGGGCACGATGATTTTCCAGCCGAAGTCGGGCGAGTTCACGGCGCATCGCGGACCGATTTTCGCCAATCTCGTCCTCGCCGACGAAATCAACCGCGCGCCGGCCAAGGTCCAGAGCGCGCTGCTGGAAGGGATGCAGGAGCGGCAGGTCACGATCGGCGGGCAAACCCATCTGTTGCCGCGGCCGTTCTTCGTGATGGCGACCCAGAACCCCATCGAGCAGGAGGGCACCTATCCGCTGCCGGAGGCGCAGACCGATCGGTTTCTTTTCAAGCTCATCGTCAACTATCCGAGTGCGGAGGAGGAGTCGTCGATGATGCAGCGCTGGGGCCAGGTCACGAATCAGCCCGCGCTCGCGTCGGTCTCGAGTGGCGAGGAGCTGCTGGCGCTGCGGGTCGAAGTCGACCGCATCCATGTTTCGCCCGCGGTGCAGGGCTATATCCTCGCGCTGGTGCGCGGCACGCGGGCGCTGGCCGAGCGCGAGGGGCAGGCGAAACGTTACCTGAACTTCGGCGCGTCGCCGCGTGCGTCGCTGGCTCTCTATCAATCCGGCCGCGCGCTCGCCTGGCTGCGTGGACAGGATTACCTTTCGCCCGCCCTCGTGCAGGAACTGGCCGCCGATGTCATGCGCCATCGCATCGGGCTGACCTACGAGGCCGAGGCGGAGGAAATCACGCCCGACCGCATTGTCGCGCAGGTCGTGGAGAAAACGCCGGTGCCAGCGAAATAAGGGAGCGTGACGAGTGGCTAGCGATGAGTGACGAGCACGCAACTTCGCACCGCTTTCCCGTAGAATGAGTCTCCCCGTCACTCGTCACTCGTCACTCGCCACCAGCGCCGGCGAAGCCGGCGCATCGCCGCTCGCGCTCCTTCGCCAGCTCGAGTGGCGCGTCCGGCACGCGGTCGAGAATGTGCTCAGCGGCGAGTATCGCTCGGCGTTTCGCGGCCGCGGCATGGAGTTCGACCAGGTGGTGAAGTACGAATTCGGCGACGATGTGCGCGACATCGACTGGAACGTGACCGCGCGGCTCGGCGAGCCGTACCGCAAGAAGTTCGTCGAGGAACGCGAGGTCACGCTGCTGCTCGTGTTCGAAGACTCGCCGTCGCTGCACTTCGGCTCGGGTGCGCAATCGAAGCGCGAGGCACTGCTCGAACTCGCCGGTCTCGTCATGCTGCTCGGCGCCGTCAATCGCGACCGCGTCGGCTTCGTGCACGCCGCGCCGGGCGGAAGCCTTTTTCGCGAACCGGTGCGCGGCCGCGGACAAATCATGCATCTGGCCGCGACGTTGCTCGCGCGGCCGGCGCCGGCGCCGACCGCGGGCGCGCCGGAAATCCCGTGGCGGTTCCTGGCGCGCGCGGCGCCGAAGCACAGCGTGCTGATTTGGCTCGGCGATTTTCCGCCGGTGGCGCGGTCGGCGCGCGGCGGTCCGCAACCCGAAGGCTGGACCGTGTTGCAGCGGCGCTATCAGACGATGGGTTTTCGCGTCGACGATCCGTGGGAACACGCGCTGCCTTCGGGCGAAACGTTCGCGGCCTACGATCCGATGGCCGGCCGGCTCGTGACGTTGGAAGGCAGCGCGGCCGAGCGCGCCGCTCATGCCACCTGGCAGCGCGAACGCGAAGCGGCATGGCACGCACTGTTTCCCGATCCGCTCGCCCGACTGGCTGTCGGCACCGACGAGAACCGGCTGGATGCGCTCGTGCGTTTCTTCCACGCGAGAATGGCCCGCTGACGTGCGGCGCGCGCAAGGAGCAAGTACCAAGTAACAAGTAACAAGTAACAAGTAGTCGTGGAACGGTGCATCACTTGTCACTTGATACTTCCCTCATGAGCCACCTCGTACTCAAAGATCCGCTCTGGCTGCTGGCGTTGCTTGCGCTGCCGCTGATCGCGTGGGTGCGCGGACGGCGGCGGGTGCCGGTGCTGTTGGTGCCGTTTGCCGCCGCGTGGCACCGGCCGTCGCTCACGGCACCGTCGCGGTGGCCGGTCGTCATGGCCTTCACGGGGCTCGCGTTGCTGGCCGGCGCGCTCGCGCGGCCGCAGCGCGTCGAGGACAAGCGTGAAGTCCGCTCGGAGGGCTACGACATCGTGCTGGCGATCGATCTTTCCACCTCGATGCGCGCGGAGGATTTCGAGAAGGACGGCGAGCGGATCAACCGGCTGCAGGCGATCAAGCCGGTCATCCAGGCGTTCATCGAGCGGCGGCCCGCGGATCGCATCGGCATCGTTCTGTTTTCCGGCCGGGCGTACACGATGGCGCCGCTGACGTTCGATCACGACTGGCTGGCGAAGCAGCTGTCGCGCGTGCGCATCGGCATGATCGAGGACGGCACGGCCATCGGCGATGGGATTGGCGTAGCGTTGACGCGACTCGAGCAGGCCAAACGCGAAGCCGGCGGCAAACGGATGGGCGCCTTCATCGTGCTGATGACCGACGGCGCGAACAACCGCGGGGCGCTGCAGCCGCAGCAGGCCGCCGAGCTTGCGAAGGCGCGCGGCATCCCGGTTTACACCATCGGCTCGGGCAAGGACGGGTATGTGCCCGTGCCGGTGTACGACGACAACAACCGCAAGATGGGTTACCGCCGGATGCTGTCGGATCTGGATGAGACGGCGCTGCGGCAAATCGCCGACACGACCGGCGGCAAGTTCTTCCGCGCGGCGGACACGGGGACGATCCAGAGCGCGTTCAGGGCGATCGATCGGGCCCAGAAAATCGAGTTTCAGGCCAAGAGTTATCTCGTGGCGACGGAGCTGTTCTGGTGGCTCGCCGTGCCGGGCTTGCTGCTCCTGCTTGGGGGCGCGGCGATCGCGCGGCCGCTCTGGCGCAGCGAGGCGTTCGCATGAAAAGTTCCAAGTTCCAAGTTACAAGTACCAAGAGCCGAGTGGCGACGCCGTGCGCCGTCCGTGCTCGCATCGGAATCACGGCGATCTCTTGTTACTTGGTACTTGGTCCCTGGTACTTCGGCCCGCCATGACTTTCCACTGGCCCCACGTCTTCTGGCTGCTGCTTGCGCCGATCGCGCTGCTGTGGTGGGAAATCACCCATCGCCGGCGGGGCGAAGCCGGCGCGCGGCCGAAGATTCTCCGCGCGGAGGCGGGTGTTCGCTCGCTGAAGCTGACGAATTTCGAAGCGCAAACAGCCGCGCCAGGTGCGCTGCCGCGGGTGTGGCTGGGTGTCGGGCTGATGCTCGCCATCATTGCGCTCGCGCGGCCGCAATGGGGCCGGCTCGAGGAGCCGGTCTTCGATCAGTCGCGCGAAATCCTGCTCGCGATCGATCTCTCGCGCTCGATGCTCGCGCCGGACGTCAAGCCGTCGCGGCTCGATCGGTCCAAGCTGCTGATCCAGTCGCTGCTGGAAAAACTCGTGGGTGAGCGCGTCGGCCTCGTCGTTTTCTCCGGCACCGCGTTCCTGCAGAGCCCGTTGAGTGCCGACTACGAGATCCTCCGCGAATTCCTGCCGGCGCTCGGCCCGGATTTTCTGCCGGAAGGCGGCACGAATTATGGCGCGTTGCTCGACACCGCCCTGCAGGCGTTCGGCGCGACGAGTTCCGCCGATCGGTTCCTGGTTGTTCTCAGCGACGGTGAAGCCACCGACGATACCTGGCGCACCCGGGCCAACGAGAAGGGCGAGCCGGTCTCGCGGATCGAGGAGTTGAAGCAGCGCGGCATTCGCGTGATTGGACTCGGCGTCGGCACGGTCAACGGTGCGATGATTCCGGACGGCGGTGGGCAATTCGTGAAGGACGAGCGGGGGGCGGTCGTGCTCTCGAAGCTGGAGAGTGCGACGCTGCAGGAACTCGCGCAGGCCACGAACGGCGTGTATCGCGATGCCAGCAGCTGGGTCGATCTCGCGGCGCTGGTGAACGAGACGATCGCGGCCGGCCGCAAGGGGCAGTTTGTCGAAAAGAACACCGTGCGGCTGGTCGAACGTTTCCAGTGGCCGCTCGCCTTCGGGCTGTGGTGCCTTTTCATCAGCCTGTGCTATGAGTTTCCGGTTCGGCCGAAGCCGCGCGACGTGCGGCTCCCGTCCGCCACTGTCTCCACCATGCCCACTACCACACCTTCGTCCGCGGCCGCGCTGCTCCTCCTGCTGCTGGGCGGTCTCCTCTGGGGCGCGCCCGCGAGTTTCGCCATCACGAAGGTCGCGTCGCCGCACAACGCAGCGCCGACGGCGCCGGGGCAACCGCCAGCGTCCGAAACGCCGGCGCTGTCCCGAATCGTCGGCCGGTTGTCCGGCAGAGAAAATCACTCGGCGCGCGACTGGGCCGAACTGGCGCGCGAAACGATCATCTGGGGCTCGAAGCTGCAGTCCCAACAATCGCCCGTTGCCGAGGGCCCGGTGCGCGACGCGATGACCGCGGTCGAACTCGGCCAGAGGCTCGATCGCGCCGCGGCCGACTGGGCGAAGTTGCGGGAAGAACTCGAGGCGCTGTTGAAGAAGCCCGAAGAAGAAAAGCAGGACGATCAGGACAAAAAGGATCAGCAGGACAAACAGCAGCAGCAGGACAAGCAGCAGCAGGACAAGGACGGCAAGCAGCAGAAACAGGACAAGCAGCAGCAACAGCAGCAGGACCAACAGGACCAGACGCAGAACGATCCTTCACAGAAGAAAGAACAGTCTACGGAATCACCGGACAAAAAAGAGGAGCCGAAGAATCCCGGGGAATCGGCATTCGGTGACATGAGCAAGAAGGACGCGCCGCCGCCTCCGCCGCCGGAGTCGACGCAGAAGGTCGGCGGGGCCGAGCAGAGGCAGGACGCCAAGGAGCAAGTCGATCCCGCGCTCGCGCTGCCGTTGCAGAAACTCGATCAGCTGCGCAACCAGGATTCGCCGGCGCAACTGTTCCAATTGATGGATGGCGAGAAGAAGGGGCCGAAAAAGAACGGGAAGGATTGGTGAGCGCAATGAGAGTGACCCGCATGATCTGGTCGGTGGCCCGCGGCGTGAGCAGCGGGAAATTCTCGATCCGGCGATCGTCGAGCGCCGCGGCGTCGTTCGAGACCGGCACGGAGGCCGGCCCTCCACGAACAAGTTACCTTCCTGGAGGGACGAGCTCCGCCTCGTCCTCCTTCGAAGGGTGCCCACGATCGACCCTTGGTCTGATGTGCCGGTTTTTTTTGACGGGCGTTGTCGCGCTCTTCTTCGCGGCGGTCGCGCACGCCCAATCGGTCCGCTGGCAGCCGGGCGATGCCAGCATGCTCAACGTGGCGACGCTGGTCTTCGAAAACTGCGCGCCCGATGGCGACCCCAGTCTGCCCAGCGTGCCTGGGGTCACGTTCACGTTCGTCGGCCAGACCGAGAGCGTGAATATCGTCAATACGCGGGCGACGCGCACGGTGTTGCTCTCGTATCTGATTCGCGCGCGGCAGAACGGGCCCGTGCAGATCCCGGCCTTCACGGTGAAGACCGACAAGGGGCTGCTGCGCGTCGACGCCTACACCGCGACGCCGCCGGTCGCCCAGGCGCAGCTCGACTCGGTGGCGACCTCGAAGCTCGTGCCCGAGCGCACGAGCGTGTGGGCCGGGGAAGTGTTTGGACTGAATTACGAACTGTCCGCCTCGCGCCGGACGAATCCGCAGATTTCGCCGACGTTCGATTGGAATGCCGCGCCGTTGGTGGCGGAGGACTGGTCGAAGCCGGAGGTGACCGAGACGATGGTGGGCGGCGAGCGGCGGCTGAACGTCGTGTTCCGCACGCGCGTGGTCGCGAAGACGGCGAACACGTTGAAGCTCGAGGCGGCGAGTCACCTGCTGAGCATCCAGACCGGCACGTACGGCTTCGGCATCATTTCGCAGCCGCGGATGGAGCAGGTCTCGGTCACGTCGGATCAGCCGACGCTCGAAGTGCGCGCGCTGCCGACAGCGCCGGCGGGTTTCAGCGGCGCCGTGGGCCAGTTCAAACTCACCTCGAAGATCGTGCCGGAAAAAGCTGCGGTCGGCGAACCGATCACCTGGACGCTCGAACTCGCGGGGACCGGCAACTGGCCGGACATCGCGGGTCTGCCCGCGCGCGAGGTCTCGAACGATTTTCGCGTCGTGCAGCCGAAAGCGAAGCGCACGCCGGCGGAGGGAAAATTGTTCGATGTGACGCTGATCGAAGACGTGGTGCTCATGCCGACGAAAGCCGGCACGTACACGCTCGGCCCGCTCTCGTTTGTGTTCTTCGATCCGAAGACGGGCACGTATGTGACGAGGTGGACGGAGCGGCGGACGGTGACGGTCAGCGCGCCGGTGGAGGCGAAAGCCTCGGGCCCGGCCGAGGCGAAAAGGGTCGCGCCCGAAGACGCGGCCGCCGCCGCGGAGCACCGGCCGCCCGCGCCCGCGGCGACGCCCGCGGGGATTCCGCGCGATCCGTTGCCGGGCACCGCGGCCGTGAGCGCGCCGATGAGCGGGTGGGCTCTGGTGTTCAACCTCGTGCTCCCCTTCGCGACGCTGGCCGCGTTTTGGGTGTGGCTCGCGGTGCGCCGGGCGGTGCAAACCGATCCCGTCCGTCCGCGGCGCGAAGCGCGCGACCGCCTGGCGAAGACGCTGCACCATCTGGCAACCGCGAGCGACGCCGAACGGCCCGGCCTCTTGCGCGCGTGGCAAAAGGACGCTGCGATTCTGTGGCAGGTGCACTTCGCGGCACCGCGGCCGGAGGATTTCTTTGACGTCGCAACCGCCTCGGTGCGGTCACGGGAAATTCCTCGCGCGGCAGCTCCGGCCTCCGCCTGGGCCACGCTTTGGGCTGAAGCCGATCGCGCGTTGTACGGGGCGCAGGCGCCGCTCCCCCCGGACTGGGTGGCCCGCGCGCAGGAGGCGCTCGCCGCGGCGGTCGTCCCGGGGTTCAGGCCGACTCGACTCTTCCTGCCGCAAAACCTCTGGCCGTTCGCGGCGATGCTGATGGTGGGATTGGTCAGCGTCGCCACGATCCTGCATGCCGCCGTGGCCGATCCCGCCGGTGCCTATGCGAGGGGCGACTTCACCGCCGCGGAATCGGCGTGGCGGCAGCGGCTGAAAGCGGCGCCCACCGATTGGATCGCGCGCCACAATCTCTCGCTCGCGCTCGCGCAACAGGAACGCGCACCGGAAGCCGCCGCACAGGCAACCGCGGCCCTGGTGCAACACCCGACCGATCCCGCGGTGCGCTGGCACTTCGCGTACGCCGCGGAAAAAGCCGGCGTCGTTGCGGCGCCGTTGAGCGGTTTCGTCACGCCGGGCCCGCTCCAGTCACTCGCGCGGCTGGCGTCGCCCGCGCAGTGGCAGGTCGCGTTGATCGGTGCCGCGTGGCTGGCCGCCGGCGGGCTGGGCCACCTGTTTTTCAACGCGTACCGCGGACGGCGCCGGGGACGAGCGCTGATCGCCGGACTGGCGATCGCGGCTGGGGTCGCACTCGCGGGTTCCGCGCTGTCCGCGATCGCCAGCTACGGAGTCGCCGCGAGAGCCGACGCGGTGATTGTCGCCCGCGCCGGCACGCTGCGATCGATTCCGACCGAGGCGGACACGACGCAAAAGACGTCCCCGCTGGCTGCGGGCGCGATGGCAATTGCGGACAAGTCCTTTCTCGGCGGGAATTGGACGCGCCTCCGGTTCCAAAACGGCCAGACGGGCTGGGTGCGGAAGGAAGACATCGTTCCGCTGTGGAAGTGAGCGGGCGCTCGCTCCAGCCTGCTCGAGTCGGCAACCTGGCGAAAAACTTTCAGTCGTACCCGCGAATTATACCAATGTCTGGTGACATTTTGACTTCTCCGAGGTGGGGCCGGTTCTCCGAACCGGCCTGAGTTTCATGGTGCAATTCACGCTGAAACCCAGGCCCGCTCGGAGAGCGAGCCCGACCTGAATAGTCCAAAAAAATCAAGCCGCTGGTATTACGCGAATCGGCGCGAATTTCTGAGGAGGACAACGCGACTCAGCGTTGTTCACCGAGAAACGCCGCATGATTTCTGCGGAGAGTTCCTTTGCGGCAATTCGCGTTCGTTCGCGGGGTCCGGCATCGGTTCAGGCCGCGGCGAAGCCGCGCTCAGTCTTCCGGACCATCCGCGCCATCGACTCTTCGGGATTCAGCGCGGTGACGTGCGCGAGTTCGACCCAGGCGAGGCCTTTCGATTCTGCGTGGGCGCGCACCAGCGGCTCGGTCGGATCTGCTTCGAACGCGAATCGCAGGTCGTAGTGATGGTGGCCGGGATCCGCTTTTCGCGGCGGGATCCAGTGGCGATCGACATCGAAGATCGCGCGACTCAGCGCGCGCAGTCCGACGAGTCCGCTTTCCTCGAGTGCCTCGCGCAAGGCGACGGCAAGCAAATCGGCGTCGCCGTCCGCGTGGCCGCCGAGCTGCAGCCACTTGTCGAGCTTCAGGTGGTGGGTGAGCAGCGTCTGCGTTCGGTCGGGGCTCACAATCCAGGCCGAACCGGTGAGGTGGCCGGGCGCACACGAGCGCAGGAGGCAGTCGGGGTGGGTTTCGGCAAACTGGATCGTGGCGAGCGCCATCTCGCGCTCGTGCGGATCGGTGACGCAGCCGAGATGCGTGCGCAGGATTTTCAGGACCGGAGCGCGATGCATGGTGCCATGGGCGAATCTGCGGGTTTTCGGTGATCGCAACGGCTTCAACGTAGCGCCGGCATCTTGCCGGCATTGCGAGTAGCATCGACTTCCAACGGATGAGTCTGCGGATGGAAGCCGCCGCCACAGGCCGGCAGGATGCCGGCGCTACGCTTGACCGGCAACTTGGAGATGCGCCCAGGTGTCATGCCTGGGAGAATTCTATCTTGGGCTTGCGGTCTTTGGTCTCTGGTCCCTGGTCCGAGGCGAAGCCTCATCCGCGCGTCTCGAACCACTTCGACTCCGTTGGCGCTCCGGTGCCCGCCTCGAGCTGGATGAAAATTTCCGGCACGGTGCGCGCGACGCGAAACAGGGCGAGGTTGGAGGGCTTGAAAAAATTATCCGCGAGCATCCGATCGAAGAGCTGGAGCAGCGGATCGTAGAAGCCATCCTGGTTCAGGAACACGCACGGCTTCTTGACGACGTCGAGCTGCCGCAGCGTGAGAATCTCGAGGATCTCCTCCAGCGTCCCCCAGCCGCCGGGCAGCGCGACGAAGGCGTCGGCGCGCGTTTCCATGAGCAGCTTGCGCTCACGCATCGTGATGACCGTCACGAGCTCGTCCGCCTCGAGGTAGGCGAGTTCGCGCACCTTCATGAACTCGGGGATGACACCCACGACGCGGCCGGCGTTTTGTTTCACCGCCCGGGCGACCGCGCCCATCATGCCGGTGCGGCCGCCACCGTAAACGAGGCCCCAGCCGTGCACGACCATGGCGCGACCCAGCTCTGCCGCAGCGGCATAGTATTTCGGATCCAGCCGGTCGCTGGACGCGCAGTAAACGCAAAGGAGTTTGGGCATCGCTAAAAGTTGAGAGCTGAGAGTTGAGAGTTGAGAGTACAAACCCAAAGCTCGCCAGCCGTCTGATTCTCAACCCGCCACCCTCAACGCTCAATTCCGCCGCGGCCTACCGCGGCCGGCTGGCGCCTTCGCCGACCGGCTATCTGCATCTCGGTCATGCGCGCACGTTCTGGATCGCGTGGGAGCGCGCGCGCGCGGCCCGTTCGGCGGGCTCAGGGCACGGCGGCGGCGTGGTGTTGCGCAACGACGATCTCGATCGGGCGCGCTGCCGGCCGGAATTCGTCGCTGCGATGATCGAGGATCTGCGCTGGCTCGGGCTGACCTGGGAGGAGCCGATGATTTCGCAGAGCGAGCGAACGCCGCTGTATCGCAGCGCGCTCGGCCGACTGCACGCGTTGGGCGTCATCTTTCCGTGCTCCCGCTCACGGCGCGATGTGCTCGAGGCGGCCGGTGCGCCGCACGAGGGTGCCGCAAACGACGAGCCGGTGTATCCGAAAGAGTTCCGGCCGGCCGCCGATGCCGCGTTGCCGCCGCTCGGCGAGCGCATCACGACGAACTGGCGGTTTCGCGTCCCGGACGGCGAGACGATTGCGTTCGACGACCGATGCGCGGGGGCGCAGCGCGCCGAAGCCGGTCGCGACTTCGGCGATTTCGTCGTGTGGCGGAAGGACGACACGCCGAGTTACCAGCTCGCCACGGTCGTCGACGACCTCGCCTGCGGTATCACCGAGGTCGTGCGCGGGGCCGATCTGGTCATGAGCACTTTTCGCCAGCTGCTGTTGTTTCGCGCGCTGGGGGCCGCGGCGCCGGGTTTTTATCATGCGCCCCTGCTGCGCGACGAAAGCGGCGAGCGGCTCGCGAAGCGGCATGACGCGCTGGCCTTGCGCACGCTGCGGGCGCAGGGCGTGACGCCGGAGTCGCTGCGAGCGCAATTCTCACGGGAGCTCGCGGAGGGCGCCGGCAAAAAGTGATTCCTTCTCTCCGCCACCTCTGCTTCTTCCTGTGCCATGATCAAAATCGGCGTGCTCAACATCTCCGATCGCGCCAGCGCCGGCATCTACGAAGACACGCCGGGGAAGGCGTGCGTCGAGCTGCTGCGCGGGTGGCTCACGACGCCCTTCGACGTCGACTACCGCGTGATTCCCGACGAACGCGTGGTCATCGAGGCGGAACTCCGGCGGATGGCCGACGAGGCGAACTGCTGTCTGGTCGTCACGACGGGCGGCACGGGTCCGGCGCCGCGCGACGTGACGCCCGAGGCGACGCACGCCGTCTGTGAGAAGATGCTGCCGGGTTTCGGCGAATTGATGCGGGCGACCTCGCTGCGTTTTGTGCCGACGGCGATCCTCTCGCGGCAAACCGCCGGGATTCGCGGCCGCACGTTGATTGTGAACCTGCCGGGTCGCCCGAAGGCGATTCGCGAGAACCTCGAGGCGGTGTTTCCGGCGATTCCCTACTGCATCGATTTGATCGGCGGACCGCGGCTCGAGACCAACGAAACGGTGATGAAGGCGTTTCGGCCGAAGAACGCTTAGCATAGCGGGCGTCTAAAAAGCATTCTTGTCGTTCTGAGACCAACACCAGTGAGGGCGGCGCGTTATTTCTTCGCGACCGGATTGTGCCAGCCGGCGGGCAGCACGGATTCGGGCCCGATGATGTAGACGCGGTAGTACAGCCAGAACACCGCGATACCGAGTAAGAGCAGGAACAAGACCTCGCCGAAGCCTCCCCAGGATCGGCTGCTGCGGTGGAGGGCGCCGACGAGCACGCCGATGGCGGGGGCGACGACAAACGCCACCAGCGAACCGCCGAAGAGCACCATGCCCATGATGGCGGCGGTGCGCAGCAGCACGTCGTCGATCATCCGCGCCTTGTAGCTGACGAGTTCGACGCTGAGGTTGAGCAGCAGGAGGCAGCAGGGGAGCACGTAATAGTTTCGAACAAGGTGGCTGCTTTTCATGGCGGTGAGGCTTTTGCTGCGTAAAAACCTAAGGCGACGGGTTGCGGTGGGCGCGAACTCCAATCAACGTGGCGCGCGCAAAAAATTTTAGGTTTTTGCGCAGCAAAAACCCATGCCGTACCTGAAGATTCAAACCAACCTCCCGCTCGGCAAGAAGGCCGAGCGCTCGATCCTCAAGAACGCCTCGACCCTCGTGGCCGAGCTGCTGGAGAAACCGGAGAGCTTCGTGATGATCGCGCTGCAGCCGGATACTCCCATGCTGTTCGCGGGCAGCGACGATCCGGTGGCGTTTCTCGAATTGAAAGCCGTTGGGCTGCCCGCCCGCCGCACGAAGGATCTGTCGGAGGCGTTGTGCCAGTTGATCGAAGGTCACCTCGGCATCCCGCGCGATCGCGTGTACGTGAAGTTCATCGACGTGAAAGGCGCGATGTGGGGCTGGAAGGGAGACACGTTCTGAGAGTGAGAGTGAGGGTGAAAGTGAGCGGTGGGCGCGCACCTTGATTTTCCCCGGGTTAGCGTCACTGTCACGCGTATCCCACTTTCACTTTCACTTTCACTCTCACTATCACTTTTGCATGAACTACTCCGCTCCCGATCTGAACCAACATCCGCCGCGCAGCGTGCGCGTCCGCCTCGGTGGTTTCGCCCATCTCGCCCGGCTGCTCGACAAAGGGCGGGCCACGGCGGCGAACAAGGCCGGCAGCTACAAGTACAACTGCCCGCTGGATCGGAATTTTTTCGATTTCACCGGCATCGACCACGAGGCGTTGATGGCCGAGCTCAAGCAGGGAAAATCGGATACGGAGATGCTGGCATGGGTGCGCGCGGCCACGAAGCGGACGCCGTCGGAAGTCTACCACTGGTCGAAGTGGCTCGAGCAGCACGGGCCCGGCGGCGCGGGCGGACATGAATGGATGGCTGAGAGCATCAAGGCGACGGCGGGCGACCGCGACGACATCCGGTCATTTGCCGACCTGCTCGACCTCGACGACTACGTGAGCTTCGGCGGCAAGGGTTGAATAAGGGACCAAGGGACCAGAGACCAAGGGACTAAGGACCAAGGACCAAGGGCCTGCGTGCAAATTCTTTGGGACTCTCTGTGGCCTCTGTGTCGCCGGTTTGGGGGATTGGGTTGCGGCTTCGTCGCGCTAGGTCGTCCGCGGCCGCACGGCGGCGGGCCCTCCAGTTCTGCGCTCCAGACTCAGAGTTCCGTGTACTTGTCCGACCGGCCTTTCGCCTTCTCGACGGGATACTTCTTCGCGTTGGCGGCCATCTTCGCCTCGACGGCGGCGGCGACGTCCAGCCCGGTGATGTTGGCGAACTCCAGTGCGTAAATCACCACGTCGGCGAGTTCGTCGGCGATTTTGCTGCGCTTGGCGGGCTCGGTCGCGATGGCGCGTGATTGTTCGTTCGTCGCCCAGAGGAAGTGCTCCATCAGTTCGCCGGTTTCGGCGGCGAGCGCCATGCTGAGGTTCTTGGGACTGTGAAACTGCTCCCAATCGCGCTCGCGCACGAACGCGAGCACCCGGGTCTTAATCTCCGCCACGGTCGTGGCGGAATCGGTAAGTGCGGCCATGGCGCGAGGGTTGCGGCCGGAACAGTGCGGCGCAATCTCCACCGGCACAAAAAATTCGTGCTTGGCACGCCGCCTGCAATATGCAGCGTGCACCACCGTTTGATTCATGACCGCGTCCTTTCAACATCACGTCCGCCTTGCCGGCGCCTGCTTCACGCAGCGCCTGCAGCGTTGCGCCGTGATGCCGGCAGCGGTTGTCATTTCCGTTTGGAATAAAAAAACCGACGCGGGCAACCAGAACTAAACTCTCCGTCCACCCGGAAACGTTTAGCCTCTGAAAAGCCCGGCGGTCCCCAAACCGACCGAGGAAACGTTTCCGTTCCGTTTTCCTCCCATGAACAGCACGATCATCCAGAACCTCCCGACCAACAGTCGTCCGAAGGCCGCCGCGCGCGCTTCCATCGAAGCGTTCGTGCAGCCCGCCTACGACTGCCAGGAACACGCGGACGTGATGAAAATCACCGTCTACGTGCCGGGCGTCGCCGCTTCCGGCGTGGAGATCGAGGGCCGCGGCGCCGACCTCACCGTCACCGCAAAGAAGGCCCGGTTCGTGCGCGTCAACTTCGGCGCGCTGCACCTGGAAACGGCGCAGCGTGACTACCGGCTGCGACTGCGGCTCGGCACCGGCTTCGAGTACGCGGCGATGCAGGCGGAGATCGCGCACGGCGTCCTGATCATCACGCTGCCAAAACGCGAGCGGATGATCGATGTGCCGCGATTGCGGCGCGTCGCGTAGCCGCAGCGAACGCAGATTTCGTAACGTAGCGACGAGCGCCAGCGAGTCGACCAACGCGCCAATCCACTCGCTGGCGCTCGTGGCTACGAGGAGCGCGCCCGCCCACGGCAGGGGCAATCGTCCCGATTGCCCGCGAACGAGACCGGCGGAATCCGTCAAAGAAAAAGCCGCGCCATAATCAGCGCGGCCTTGTTGCCGACGAATCGTCGCCAGCGTTTGCGCGTTACGCCTTCGCGGCCTCAGGGGCGCTCGCGTCCGGCGTCCGGCTTTCGCTGATATGCACGGCGCGGTAGCCGCCGGTCGACTTGAAGTAAAGCAGCAGGCCGAGGTAAATCACGCCCATCATCGCGGGGATGAACGAATCGGCCTGCAGCGTATGGCGGTCGCCCTGCAGACCGGCCTCGTGGACCGCCTGCTGTTTGGCGTCGGCCTTCTTCGTGGCGGCAGCTTCGTTCGCCGCGGCGAGCTTCGAGCCGTCCAGTCCGTTCACTTCCGAGAAGAACAGGAATTTGCTGGGCGTAGCGGCCTTGTACTCCGAGTAAACCGCCGGATTGGCCTTCTGCAGTTCTTCGCCTGCGAACCGGTCTTTCGCGTAGCCGAGTCCCTCCGAACCGACGAACGCGGCCGACATCATGCCGAGGCCGCCCATGATCGAAATCGCGACCGCACCTGTGCGCGGGAAGCGGTCGGACGCCACCGCGAGCATCGTCGGCCAGAAGAACGTCTTGCCGATGCCGTAAATCGAGAGTGCGAGCATCGCGCCGCCGAACGAGGTGATCATCGACGTGAGGTTCAGGCCGAGGCAGGCCAGGATGGCGCACGTGAGCAGGATGCCCACCGGTGAAAGCCCGATTTTCCGCTCGATGAAGTCAGCGCAGAACCGCAGCAGGAACATCGTCATCGAGGTGAAGACGAAGAGGATCTTGCCCTCGCCGGACGAGAGGATGTTGCCGGTGATGTTTTGAATCCAGCCATCGGTGCCAAGTTCCACCGCGCCGAGCAGCGAGTGCGCGATGAACAGGACGAAGAGCAGTCCCGAGCCCATGGCCCAGCCGCTCATGCCGCTGAACCACAGGAACACGCCGGCACCGATGGCCATGGCGACATAGCCCCAGGTGGAGCCGGTGAAAAACGCCGCGCCGGTGAGCCCACCAAGCATCGGCCCCAGCGCCTTGTTCGCAAAAAGCCAGATGAAGAAGGCAATGATCGCGGAGCCGAGGATGCCGACGTCCTTGAGCATTTCGCCGAGCTTGAGTCCGCTGCGCGACGCTTCGGACTTCGGCATGTGCTGGCCGAGGAACATCACGCCGTAGGCCACCGTCGGAATGAGGTAGAGCGACAGCTGCCACTTCCACGGGAGATTCATCTGGTCGTCGAGGACCCAGCCGCAGATGCCACCCAGCACGAGGCCCGCGGGCCAGCTGGCGTGAAGAATGTTGAGGTAATGGGTGCGGTTGTTGGGAAACAACGTGGCCACCAAGGGATTTGCCACGGCTTCGAGCGTGCCGTTGGCGTAGGCGAAGATGAACATGCCCCAGTAGAGGCTGTTGTAGGCCCCCGCGCCTGATGCGGTGAATGTCACGATGGCCGAGAGCACGTGAAAGGCGAAGGCGAGCATGACCAGCTTGCCGTACCCGAGCTTGTCGCAAAGCAGCCCGCCAATGATGATGCCGAAGCAGAAGCCGGAGAGTCCCGCCCCGCCGATCGCACCGAGTTGCGCGCCGGTGAAGCCGAATTCCTTGGCCCAGTTGTCGAATATGCCACCGCGGAGGGCGAACCCGACGCCGGCGGCCAGGATGGCCATGAAGCCCGCCGCCAACAGCCGCTTGGCGTTGGGAACGATGGCCTCGTTGCTGACTTGAACGTTACTCATAGGAGGGGATGAAGCGTGTTGGATTCAGGCAGAAAAAAAGCGCGCGCGCGCGTCCGGTTGGGCATCACCGGAACATGAGCCCGCGTGACCGACGCGACAGCGGCGGTTCCGCGCGAGCCAACGGGGTCTCGTTGCACGGGGGGTTGAAGCAAGCCCGACGAAGTTGAGAGGCGCGGCGGCGCTGGGCAAGGGCGCTTTTTACCAGAAGCAAACGACTTCCAGGGAGGGCGCCACGCCGGCGTTGCGCGCAAACCGAGCGGGCGGCGGTGCACCCGGCGACGTTTCGGGGAGGGGATCCCGGTGAAATTCCGGCACGTTGTCAGAGAGCGGGCCTGATGGCGGAAAGATCAATTTTGCGAGAAACTCAGCGGCACAATCTCCCGTCCCCAGGGTCACCAGTTTGACCGACTACACCAATGCATTCTCCCGTTCCATATTTTCAGCAAAAGCCCGCACCCGTGCCTCCGGCCGAGGTGCGCTCGGCGACGCGCGAAGATGTCCAATGGAACCGGCCGATCTTCAAGGCACCGCCGCTCGAGGCCCATCTGAAGGCTTTCGATGCGACGATCTTTGCCGAGGATCTCCGCCGGCTCGGATTGGGCCAGCGCACCGCCACCTGAGTTTCAACCGTCCGCCAGACGGCGACTCGCGTAGCACGGGCATCCGCCCGTGCTTCTTTTTTTTGGGGTGAGATTGGGGCGCTGCGGCTCGGCCCGGGGTCAGCGACCCGGGCTGCAACTCCGACTGCAGCTCCGGGATCTGATCTTTTTTTGCCGCTCTAAGTAGCGCAGGCTTCCAGCCTGCATGCATCGGAAAGGCCGGCAGGATGCCGGCGCTACTCTCCACGGACAAGAATCGCGCGGTGGCCGTGGGCGCCGTCTCCGGCCTGTAGCCGGCCTCGTGGAGGTCGGCCGCTGAAAAGCAAAGAGCGCGTTGGGATCAACGCACTCCTGCTTCAATCCACTGGGTGCGCCGTGGGGCGCGTCACGTCAGATGCTGCCTTCGTTCCGGGCCCACTGAATGGCGTGGCGGACGAGTTCGGCGCCGGATTCGAGGTTCAGCTTCAACTTCAGGTGCTCGCGGTAGGAATCGATCGTCTTCGAGCTGAGGTTCAGCTTCTGCGCGATTTGCCGCGTGCTGTAGCCGTTGCCGATCAGCTGGAAGACTTCCATCTCGCGGTCGCTCAGCGTGTCGATCGAGAACACCATGTTGTCACCCTTCTTGTTCACGAAGCGGTGCAGCATCTTCTCCTTGATCTTGTCGCTCAGGTAAATTTCGCCCTGCAGCAGCCGCTGGATCGCCTGGATGATCTTTTCGCCGGCCTCCTGCTTCATCAGGTACCCCATCGCTCCGGCGCGCAGCGCGCGCTCGGCGTACAGGCCCTCGTCGTGCATCGAAACAATCAATACGGGCAGGTTGGGCGCCTGCACCTTGATGTTCTTCGTGAGCTCGATCCCATTCGTCGTCTTCAGCGCGATGTCGACAATCGCGAGGTCGGGCTGGAGCTTGCCGACGAGTTCGATCGCGTAGGGCGCATTGTCGGCTTCGCCGCAGACTTCCAGGTTCGGCTGCTGGTTCACCAGCGCCTTCATGCCCTGGCGGGTAATGGGGTGATCGTCGACGAGCAGGACCTTGAGCTTGGTCGAACCCGGCGTGGTCTCCGGCTCGAGCACGGCGGCGCCGGAAGCGTTGGACGGTGGGGTGGCAGAAGCGGACTTTTTCATGGTCTTCGATTTCGTTTTCACAGTGGATAAGTGAAGCGGCATTCGACTTTCGTACCGCCGTTCAGCTGGGAGGTAACTGTGAGGGTGCCTCCAATCATCGCGGCGCGATACGGCATGAGGCTCATGCCCGAACTGGGGCCATGTTCGGCATTGGGATCGAACCCGCAGCCATCGTCCTCGATGCGCAGAATCTTGGTCTCTTTGGAAAAGTCGGCCGTTACCGTGATGCGCTTGCACGACGCGTGCTTGACGGCGTTGTTCATCGCCTCCTGCGCGATCCGGTAAAGGTGCAACGCGGTGCCGGTCTCGACGTCGATGGTGCCGCGCGGCACGAATTCGCACTCCAGCCCGTGCAGCCGCTGCACCTGGAAGGCGAGATCCTCCAGCGCCGTTTCGAGGCCGCTGGTCTCGAGCTGCACCGGGCACAGCCCGCGGGCGAGGGCGCGGGTTTGCGCGATGGCCTCCTGCACGAGCGAGGAAATCGTCGCGGCATCGGTGGCCTCGGCGCGGCGCTGCACCTGCAGCTTGTCGCGCAGCGCGGCACTCAGGCAGGATATGCCGGTGAGGTATTGTCCGAGGCCGTCGTGGAGATCGCTACCGATGCGGTCCTTCTCGGCATCGCTGACCCGCAGCAGCTCACGTTCGACCAGGCGCCGCTGCGTGATGTCGATGCCCGCGAGGCCCTGGAGATTGCGGCCGCTGCGCTCGACCATCGGGAAAGTCGTGATCAGCCAGTGGCGGTTTCCCTCGGAATACTGCGTCGGGCCGTTGGCGGACGACGCGAGCTTCCGCGCGGCGATCACTGCCTGCACCGAGAAGTGTTTCCGGAAGATCTCGTTTTGGAAAAGAATCTCGCCGGCGTCGTCATAGATGCAGACCGCGCACGGGACGCTGCGCATGAAAAGCTGCAGTTGCGCCTGGCTTTCGCGCAACGCCGACAGCATTTGCGCGTGGCTGATCGAGTAGCGGATCGCCCGCTCGAGCCGCGTCGTGTCGAGCGAGCCCTTGCAAAGATAGTCCGCCGCGCCGGCGTCAAGGGCCGCCTGATCGACTTCCGGATTTTCCGAACCGGTGAGGAGGATGATCGGGATCTCGCACTGCTGCCCCTGCAGGGTGCGGAGAATCTCCAGACCCGTCGTGCCGCCGAGCTTGTAGTCGAACAGCGCGACGTCGAAACCGCCGCGTTGCAATGCGTCGAGCGCCACGCCTTCCGTGGGCGCCCACTGCAGCTCGTACGCGAAGAGCATGCTTTTCCCGAGGAGGATCTTCACGAAGGCGAAATCGTCCTCGTTGTCGTCCAGCACGAGCACGCGCACGACTTTCTTCCTCAGGTCCCGCCGCCGATTCAGTTCACCCAACCCCGGGCGCAAGGCGCTGACGGGCGCGATTTCGTCCGTGATATTCATGCAATTCGTACCGGTTTTGCAGGCAGCGAACGAACAGGGTGCCGCACGCTCCCGCTGCGGTCAATGAGCCAGCGGCGCGGAATTTGTCGAATGGGGTTGGGGTTTTTTTTCATGCCTTGGCCCGGCGCGCGCATCGGGACCGGCGGCGTTCTTCCAGGCAGTCGCCGCGCCTCATCAAGCGCCGCGGTGAAGCGGTCACTGGCGAGGCGGCAAGAGCGAAGGCGTAATCAGGAATGGCATCCACGCGGGCTGGGGGATACGAAATCCCGAGGCGCGGACGCTACCAGCATCGCGCTAGGGGAACAATCAGGCACCTGCCTTTACCAGCCATGGGGTTTCTTCCTACGGGGAGGATAACTCCGTAGTCGTGGCTGGCATGCGACGGATTTGCCCGGGCCTGCGTGCGGGCGGCCCGCCGGCGATCGTCGTCCCACCCGGGTGGAAAGGCGCGCCGGTACCGCTCAGACGGCCCGGTGTCTAAGCTGCAGCTCTCCTCTCATCCATTCTCATCATGAAAACCTTCTTCACCTCCTCCCGGTTCGCCTCGCGGGCCGTGTTTGCCGGCGCGATGGCGCTGGGAACCGCCGCATTGTTCGCGGGCAATGCGCCATGGCGGCCGAGCGCCGTCGCGCGCAGCGCCATGCACGGCTTCGCCGCCGTGCCGATGGCCGCCGACGCCCTGCGCGAAAACGACAAGGCGTTCCTCGGGCGGGCCGTCGAAACGAGCCGGCAGCAACTCCGGCTCGCCGAGGTCGGGGCGAGCCAGGCCGAAAGCAGCGAGGTCCGCAGCCACGCGCTGACGCTGGCCGGCGATTATCGCGAACTCATGGACTCGCTCGACGCATTGATTCAACGCAAGGGCGGCGTGGCCGGTGCGCCGGTTGGCGGCACCTCGGAAAGATACCAGAAGCTCATCGAAAAATCGGGCGCCGATTTCGACCGCGAGTTCGTTCGGGCGGCCGGCCCGCTGACGAACAATGCATTGACGCTCTTCGAGCAGGCGGCGGCGGATTCGCGTGATACCGATGTGCGGGACTTCGCGGCCGCCCAGCTGCCGCTGCTGCGCGCGCATCGCAACGCGCTCGCAGAGCTCAAGAAGACGGTGCAGTAGGCGCTCGACTGGCCGCGCTCGTCACCGAGCGCTGCGCGGCGACGCTCATTCACCCTCCAAATCGTCATCGGCCAGGCCGGCGCTCCGCCGCTCGGCGCGGCGGTGCGACGCCCGTTTTCGCATCTCGTCACGCCAGATCCAGAGTTGCAGTTCGGCCTCGTCGAAGAGCTGCGAACCGCCGCTGGGCGACGGATAACCCTCGCTGTTGGCGATCAGGTGGGCGTAGGCGTCGACTTCGGCTTCGGTGGGACGATAACTGGCGCGCAGCCAGGAAAATTCAGGGGGTAGCGAAGGAATTCCGAACGACATGGCCGGGAGGTGGCGCTTCCGCCGTCACAAACCGCTGGGGGGCTCCTCGCGGGGTTTGGGGCGCCGTGGACGCACGTTAATAAAACCATCTCGTGGGGCGATCGGAAATC
>Ga0082335_1001072_pt1 | contig 62426 bp, 69 predicted proteins | sample Subgrocontami58m_FD_72375 | JGI IMG/M metagenome (GOLD analysis project Ga0082335, IMG submission 72375) | Subsurface groundwater microbial communities from S. Glens Falls, New York, USA - GMW37 contaminated, 5.8 m (SPADES assembly) (version 2) ... | reverse complement strand
TGTTTGGTATAATCCTGCACCCGGTCAAAACGTTCTGCCTGTAATCCTAATTCGTTGAACTTTCCAACGAGATTATACATCTTCTGTTCGAATTCACCCTGGATCTTATAATCCAATTCATTAACATTTTCCAGTAAATTCTTTTGTTGGTTCCAGGTCCAACCATGTACTAAATCAATTTTGTTTGCTGCGACGATGAACGGAACTTTGTGTGCCCGTAGAATCTCAATTGATTCCAACGTCTGCGGTTTGAAACCTTCGTTGATATCAACAACAAGAATCGCAATGTCAGCTAGACTTCCCCCGCGTTTTCGCAGAGATGTAAACGCCGCATGTCCAGGTGTGTCAATTGTTAATAAACCTGGAACTGTCAACTTATTTCCTAACGCCTGCAAGAGTTTGCCACAGATCTTCTTAATCGTTTCAATCGGAATAATCGAGACACCAATCGCTTGCGTGATTGCCCCTGCTTCACCTGAAACGACAGCCGTATGCCTAATCCTATCGAGGAGAGATGTCTTTCCATGATCGACGTGTCCAACGACCGTTACGAGAACCTTGCGAATAGCCATTATTATCCCACATCTCTTCTTATTTTTAAATCTACCTTTTAGAAAACAACAATCGTTAAATAATATTTATTTTGCCGAAAGCATATGTTTACCCACATTTTTAACATTGGTCGACGTTCTCTTTGTTTCGGTTTATCAAGTCTAATCTTATCTCTCTCTTCTTGTCAACAGCCTGCCCCACCTGAAAAAATTGAACAAAAGATCGAGGATGTTTCTCTATTTGCTGACGGTGTTTACCACCCTGATCTCTATAATTCCTCAACAGTAAGTCATTCTGCTGATATTATCTCTTCCGTGGATACTATTTCTCCTGCTGATAATTCTTCCTCCCCTACTTCCTCTCCCGATGTTATTTCTCTCGTTGCCGAAGAAGCCACATTAGAAAATATTGTTTCTTGCATTAATGGCGAAACTCAAGAACAACCTTGCGATAATAGCTCTCCTTGTATTGGTTATCAACGGCGCGTATGTATCAAAGACCAGTGGGGCGATTGGAGTAATTGCAAAACCATTCGTCAGCTTCATGCCCCCCTTTCTCTTTACAATCCAGTAGTTTCAGATTATACCCTCGCTGCCTTAGGACTATCCAAAGAAACAGGTCTTAACAACAGCGTTTATCTCGTTGATCTTCCGTCGGAAGAAATTGTACTTTTGGAAGGTCTCCACGCTGACAGTCTCCAACTTGATGGTCATTTCTTGTCAGGGGTTTATTCTCAATTTCCTCAGGATAATTATTGTCAAATGATTGATCTTTCTTCGGGAGAAATTCTTCACGATGGAATTTGTCCCGCAGACATCGATAAAACAGAATTTGTCGCACAGATGGACTCCTCAAATCTAGTTGTCAATAATGCTCTCTTCAATGAACAACTTGCCGCTCTAACCAGCGATCAATGTGTTTCAACTCCCGTATTTGACTATGAAACCGTAGCGTTTGTTGGACGACCTCTTATCAACGGAGTGTGTTCAACAAATTCCTCTATTTATCTGTGGCGTTTTATTGATGAAGTATTGTTTTCCCTCCCCACGCCCGACAAAAACCAAGACAAAGATCCTCTTCTCGAGAATGACATACTTCTATTTTCTCGTTACGATTCTAACAATAATGTTCATGTGATGATCTATGATTTTGCGTTAGATGACGTTCAAGAACTGTTTTCTGCCAAAACAACTTATTATCAAGGAATAACTCAATCTGGCTCTTTCAATGGAACAACGCTTGCTTTTCGTACTTTGGAAGAGGAAGTCCGTCTTTACAACATTGACACCAAGAAAGAAGTGGTCATCGATTCTTTCTCTGGAACGAATTCATCTTCAAAACCTCTCTCTTTATCTCTCGATGGGAGTTATCTAGTCTGGGGGAAGGATGGGGCAGTCTATTACTGTCCACTAGAAGAAGAATGGAAGAATAAATAATCTCTTTCTCCGATTGAATATCATCTATTCTCCTATCGTTTTATCCTAATGACCTCCCCAAACCTTTAAATATCTCCATTCTTTATGTCTGATTATGGGTTTCGAAGAACATAAACGGAAATGGGTATTCTTTTTCACATTCGTTCTTCTCTTAATCCTTGCTTTTTTCATGTTTCGACCGTATCTTAACGCCGTCATCGTTGGCGCCCTTCTTGCTTATTTTCTCCATCCCATTTACATTCGAACTGCTAAATTAATAAAATCAAAAGTTGCAGCTCAACTCATTATTAGTCTTGGCTCTGCTTTTCTCTTAATTTGTTTATTAGTTGTAATTGCCGTCCCTCTCGCTTCCCAATCACAACAATTATACCAAAAATCAGGAGTATTAGTTACCACCTTTGTTAAAGACTTAAGAAGTTGTACAGAACTATCATTAGAAACTCCTGCCTGCCGTCTTTCCTCTTTTTTTAGCCCACTCATCGAATCACCACAATTTAAGCAGCGCAGCAATGAACTACTTCAAAAAACGTCATTTTTCATTTATGAAAAGATGGGCGAATTAATCAGCGGCATTGCCGGTTTCATTGTTTTCTTCCTCATCATGATTTTCTCATTGTTCTATTTTCTCGACCATGGTCCGGAAATTAAAAATACCATCGCCGCTATTCTTCCTCTCTCTAAAGCCGATAAACATAAAATTATTATTCGGCTGGAAGAAAGTATCCGTGCCGTCGTTGGAGGTAGTGTTATGACTGCTTTCTTGCAAGGAGTTGCCGCATCGCTCATTTTCTTTTTGTTGGGAGTTTCATCGCCTTTATTCTGGGGTTTGATTGTTTCCATCCTTGCGTTTATCCCCGGTATCGGTCCTTCCATTGTCTGGATTCCTTTGGCGATCATCTTCGCGTTGAAAGGCGATTTTATGAGAGCAATCGTTCTCGTTGCCTATGCCTTACTTGTTTTAACCTCCATTGAAAGCATCCTCAAACCTAAAATCATCGGAGATAAAATTCAGATGTCAACCTACGCCGTCTTTATGGGAGTTTTAGGCGGGCTTCATCTCTTCGGTATCTTGGGCTTTTTCTTTGGTCCAATCCTTTTAGCGTTGTTAATCACCTGCATTCAGATCTATCGTGAGATGGATGGCCATTCTTCAGGGTAGAACATTTCTCAATGTTTCCCAAAGATTTTTTAAATAAACATACTATCACCAGTAAATCATGACCCCTCTCCAAGAACATTCCATCTTTCTTTCTATCTCTCTTCCCGCGGGTGACATTCATGCCGGAATGGATGTCTTTTATAATCCAGTCATGGCTTCTAATCGTAACATCTCTATTCTTTTACTTAATTCTCTCCCCAAACAGAACATTAAGATTGCTGACCCATTGGCTGGTTCAGGAGTTCGTTCTTTGCGTTTTCTTAAAGAGCTAAAGAAAAATAAAATAAAACAGATCTGTGTCAATGATTTCAAAGAGACATTTCCCCATACTTTTCAAGAAGAAGCAATGCGCAATAAACTTCCTTTCTTTGATTTAATTAAAACAGAAAAATTAAAAGTCTCAACCGAAGAAGCGTCCCTCTTTCTTCTTCACGAAACGGGCTTTGACTATATTGAGATTGATCCGTTCGGCAGTCCCAACCCTTTCTTAGCAGCCGCTATCGCGCGTATTTCTCGTGAAGGCATAATTGCTGTGACAGCCACGGATACGGCAGCGCTGACCGGAACCTATCCTCACGTCACGCGGAGGAAATATTGGTCAGAGTCAATGCACAATTATCTCATGCATGAAACGGGTTTACGCATTTTGATCCGTCGCGTGCAGTTACAGGGAACGCAGTTTGACAAAGCCCTAATTCCCATTCTATCGTACCACAAAGAACATTACTTTAGAATTTATTTCAAAGTAGCGAAAGGAAAAGAGAAGTGTGATGAAATTTTGAAACTTCAGCAGTATCTCTTATTTTGTCCGCACTGTTTAAATTATACAACCTCAATTTACAATCGAGAAGTCTGCTCCTGCGGTAAGAAGTTTTCCTTTGCCGGCCCTTTGTGGATTGGTTCTCTTCAAGATCATAAATTACTTCAGACGATGGTTAAAAATAATCCCTTCCCCGAAGAACAGCAATTTTTAGATCTCTTAAATGGAGAGGCATCCTTACCAGTAGTCGGTTTCTATGATCTTCATCAAATCGCTCGCAAACTAAAGACCGATGTCCCACGTATCGATCTAGTCTTGGAGAAAGTCAAAGGAGTCAGAACACACTTCTCAGGCACGGGAATTAAGACCACGGCTTCGTTGGATGAGATTAAGAAGTTGTTTTGAAGACTCGCGCAAGATTTATAATCTTTAATCGTTCTTATACTCTTATGACAGAATCTTCTTCCAACTGGAAACAGAAACTTACTCCCGAACAATATCGTGTTCTCATTGAAAAAGGCACAGAAGCAGCATTCTCCGGAAAATTATTGCATAACAAAGAAAAGGGAGTCTACACCTGTGCTGCTTGTGGTGCAGAAATATTCTCCTCCGATAAGAAATACGATTCCGGCTGCGGCTGGCCGAGTTTTTATGATGTCATTGAAGATACAGTAACATTGCAAGAAGATTCTAGCTTTGGCATGAAGCGGATCGAAGTAGTCTGCAAGAACTGTGGTGGACATCTCGGTCACTGGTTTAATGATGGTCCAAAACCAACGGGATTACGATATTGCATTAATTCTGTTTCGCTGGAATTTAAGAAAAGAGGTACTTCAAATGGCAAAAAAAATTGAGACAATTGTTATTGAAAGTTCGTCAGAGTTAGAAGCTAAAGTTGGTGATTTTGCCGTAAAACTAGAAGAAGGGAAGATTCTTTTCCCAGAAAGTGTTTATTCTCATATAACCAATAATGGAGAATATCGAACAGTACTTGAACTCGTTTCTGTTTATGATGCATTCCCTTCATCTTTGGATACTGTTGCGCGGAAAATAGGCTGGAGCAGACAAGACGTTGATATTGCCTACCAAAAATTATTGGCTATAGTCGCTGATTATTTGCCTGATGATGCTTTTATTAGACCATCTCGTCGAGATTATGGAGATGTTATTCCATCCGAGTGGATTGGGAAAACTGTTGAAGAGATAAGTGAATTAAGAAATAAATCCTAGAAACATAAATTCATCCTCTCATACTTTCCTATCAATTCTGTCTTTGTGATAACATGTCCTTCCATCGCCTTCTCTACTTCTTTCTTCGTCGCTCCTTCTTTCAATGCCAACATCACATCCAGCGCGTATAGCTTAAAGAAATAGCGATGCTCTCGATCTGGTGGGCAAGGTCCGCCATACGCATTGTTGCCGCGCGTATTTTTTCCCAGAACACCTGGTGGCATTTTTCCTTCTTTAATCTCCACCGTGGAGGTAGGAATATTAAACACCACCCAATGATCCCACACTTCAATATTAAAATTTTTCTTTGCCGCTTCTGGAATATCAGGATCATCCATTAACAGAACTAGGCTTTTTGCTTTCGCAGGAACATCAGAAATTAGTAAAGGTGGATTCGTATTATTTCCGTCACAAGTATATTTACTTGGAATCATTCCGTTATTGACAAAAGCAGAACTCGTTAATTTCATCTTTACGTTTTAGCTTCGGTAAAATTCTCTGATTACCGTCTCAACATTTCTTTGCAACTCTTTTCTTTTTGAGAGTCCTCCTCTCAGCTCTAAGAAACAAGTTATACCATAATCATTGGCTTTCTGAGGTGATCCACGAGTATCTTGTGATGCATAAACTCCATCTCGCAGTTCAAATTCAAGATTTTTTCCACTAAAGAATAATGCTCTCCGTATTTCACCCTCCCGCAAATCAGAATTATATGGTGCTCTTGAACTCATTGCCACATAAGCGATATCTGTGGGGGGTGTTTGTGGTAACCCAACATTACTTGACACTCTTTTTGCCTCTCTTTCTAACTTGGCATTTCGTGGTCGATAATGTTCTTCTTCCATTCTGATATCTGGTATGATTTCATCTAGGCTTTTCTTTAATTCGGCGGCGTCTTTATCATTAATAGAAAGACTAGTTGGCATATAAAAAGAAGTTATCGTTGGAATATTGTCTATTGAAAATTTTATTTTTGTCATAATCGTGAGACGTCCTCTTAGATTTATAAATATTATCTTGCTATAGGCTCTGTAGAAAATCTGTCGTTGCCAATTACGTGTGGCGATAAGCGTGGCTCGTCTCAATAGGAAAGCCGCGCCGCCACGGCAACGGCGTAGCAAAGCGAAGCAAGATTTTCTACAGAGCCCTTGCTATAGGATCTATAAAAAATCTTTAAAACTGAAACGTTTCGTGCACTTTACCATCAGTCCCGATAAAATAAAGAGGCCTCGAGTAATCATCCAACGTCTTGTCAAAGACTACTTTCGGATGTTCTATAAAGACTTCCTCATACGTCACCATTTTCGCTTTCTCCAGAGAGCATTTCGGAAACAACATCCTAAACATAAAAACATCTACCCTCTCTTCATAGCGTGTTACAAAATCAAGCAGTTTTTCACGAGAATCAATCGCTCCCCGGAGAAGAACAGTTTGCACTCTCACCTTCTCTGTAATCTTTCTATAATGATCTATCGCTAAACCAAGATCATTCTGTGATTTTGATCGATAAAACCTATTATTAATTTGTGAATCCCCATGAACTCTTGAAATATTTACCTCTTCAAAAGATGGCAGATCTCTCAGACTGAAACCATTCGTGTACATTTTTCGGTATGTTCCTTCAAATAATCTTAAGATCTCCGGTAGCTTCTGATGAAGAGTTGGTTCGCCTCCTCCTGTAATTTCTACTTGATTAAATCTTCCCTCGAATGGAGCGATATTTTCTACAAGTTTCTCTAAACGGATAAATTGTGGCTTTTGTTCATCGACTGCTTTTTCGTTCATATAACAAAAGGTGCAATCAGCATTACAGACCTCTCGTACAGGAACAAGATATAATCTCCTATCGTCGACCATTTTGAAACGCCCTCTTTGTTACTTCATGCATCGTTTTGATATTTTCCATACTTATTTTTGGAAAATCATTCTCTAAAAATAATTCCATCGCACCATAAAGATCTGCTAGTTCTACTAACAGCATGATCGGATTATTATGCACATAAGCGTCCCTCGCTTCTCTAAACTCTTCGGCAATTTTGAGAAACGATCCCGCAGGAGTCTTTGGAATTATCATCTCATGATAGCCCTTCTTCTTCACCAATTCAACTACATCTGGTAGTCTTGGAAGAGCTACCCCCGTTCCATAAATCCACGTAACTTGATGATGTTCTGAAAAAGTATGGCTCCTAACTCCGTACGATCCAAGTTCAATACCTAATTTTTCATCAACAATATCATACCCAATATCTGTCTGCTTTTTTCGAGTTGGAAGAAAGAAATTGAAGAATTCTAACGCATCGTCTATCATTTGCTCTAGAGAGTTTTTCAAAACCAGCGAATTTTCTGCGTCATTCAATCCTCCTATGGTAAAATCAATCAGCTCCGTCTTCATAAAATATTTCTTATGAAATTCGTCAAGAGGGTCGTTTCGAAAACAAGGCGTAGTTGCAACATATTTTCCGGGAGAAATTTTCTTCTCTTTTATGAGCTGCAGATAAGATTGTTCTGCCGATCCGACTAATGGTCTTCCAAAAAGATCGGCAGCCGTTCTCCCTTGTGGCAGTGTGATCTCTAGTACATCGTTGTCAACAGCCCAGGGAACTTCTATCTTTTGATATCCTTTACTTCCGTAAAATGTTTCCGCAAATGTAAGCAGTTCTAGATCCATCTTCTCACCTCTTGACTTTTCCCAACTGTCTGATCTCTCAGCATAATACATATATACTTGTAGAAAAGATAGATATTACTCACAAAAATAGTGGCATGGTGTTGTACTTTGATTCAAAAAGAAACAAAAGATAGCATTCTTCAACTTATCCAAGAGAAACCCAGAACGGTCCAAGAAATTGCTCAATCTATTCACAAGAATTGGCGTACTGCTGACCGTTATATTGAACTTATCACCCAAGAAACAGGTTTGATCTCAACCAGAATCTTTCGCGAAGGAAGCAGAGGGGCATTAAAAGTAGTCTATTGGAATGCTTTAGAACGGGGAAAAGGCAGTGCCTATCAAGAACGCTTACTCACTCGAATTGTGCAGGGAAAACGTAAAGAAGATTTCTCTCCTTTTGATATCTATCAATTTGTTGATAAAGATAAACGTCAGCTTTTCTTAGAACATCAGGAATTCTTAACACCAGAGCTAATACGCTATGATACGATGTTGGCAAAAGCGCAGCAACAAGTTCTTTTCTTTTCAGGAAATCTCTCCTGGATGGAATTAGGCCCAAATTTACGCACCGTACTGGAACAGTTAGCCGCAAAGAAAGTTCGAATTAAAGTATTAACTCGTGTTGATATTACCTCTCAAAAGAATACTCAAGAAATGCTTTCAGTCAATCTACGCTGTGGCTGGGATGCCATTGAGATACGACATTGCGAACAACCTCTACGTGCAGTTATAGTCGATAATACCATCCTCTCAATCAAAGAAGTGATGAGCCCCCAATTCTGTCGTGAAATCAAAGAAAAATCATTCCTCTTTTATCTTATTGAAGAGCAAGAGTGGATATCTTGGACGGAGAAAGTATTTTGGCATCTATGGGGTCAAAGCATTGATGCTCAAGAACGACTGAAAGCGTTAGAATCTATAAATATGAAAGATCAGGAAAAGAAGTTATAACAATCCTAACCCAATGCCAGATCCATCTTTGCCACTTCTGCGCTTTGTACATTTTCAATCGCACTCATTTTGTTAGCAATACCATCAAAATCAGCGTTACCTACTTCATACATCGCCAGAACGAGAACTGCTTTTAATCCAAACGCAATTGGTTCTTCTTTAGATTGCATCTGGCCGATAGCCCCTGCTTCTTTAGCAATCGCTAGAGCCTGCTCACGAATTGGTTCAAGATCTACATCAACCGATTCGGGCATTAGTTTGAATGTAATAATTGCTTTGGCCATTCTAATTTGGTCCCAAAAAGCCGCACTGTGCGCAGACAAACTTTACCGCATTACTTCGGCAATTGCTACAGCGGACGAATTCTAGATTACTACATTGTGGACATTTAAACGTCACACTACCGCGGTCGTTGACAATTTTCTTTTTGCATGAACTGCAATATTTTCCGGTCATAATTAAGCTGTTGAGGGTGGTTCTTTATAAAGATTTTCATTGAGAACGATGTATTGCTTCTACAACCTAAAATGTTAAAAGCGATATTCTTTCATTCCATCCCATGCTCAAAGGTCAAATCGTCTCCGGTGATTTCGGAAGAATTGTCATGCGTGTTAAAGCCGATTCTTCCGTGGAATTAGGTGAATTAGTTGTCATTGAAGAAGAGGGCGAACGCTTCATTCTCCAAGTCTATGACTTAATCTACGGCAGTCAGATTTCTTCTCAGAACTTAGAAATGGTTGCGGGAATGAGTTTAGAAGAAGGCGGCTTCCATTTAATGGATGAAGCTCTACGCAATTATCAACTAGCTCTTCTCAAACCAGTATTAACTTTCAGCAAAGAAAGTCGAACTTGTAAAAAGTTGCCTCCTTTTTTCACGCGCGTCAGAACCATCACCAGAGAAGACTTATTATTCATGACCAAACCTCTACACCCCCTCTTTCTCGGAACTCTGCGTAGTGGTAGCACATCTTTAAACTTTGATTTATTCTTGCCTGGGAAAGATGCTTTAAGTCATCATATTCTTATCCCAGCATCAACTGGTAAAGGAAAAAGTAATTTAATGTCCTGTATGCTCTGGGGACTAACCAGCGGCGACTTTGCTGGAATGCTCGTTCTCGATCCCCACGATGAATACTATGGTCGTGTCGGCCTCGGTCTGAAAGATCATCCTCTTCACGATAAAGTGTGTTATTATACACCTGCTCGCCCGCCGCCGGGGGCGAGAACTCTAAAAATCAATCTCTCCAAATTAAAACCAGACCACTTCCAAGGCGCAATTGCTTTATCTGATCCACAACGACAATGTCTTTTTGTCTATTACAAGAAATACAGAACAGACTGGATCAGAGCAATTCTCGAAGAACGAAGAATTGAAAATGTTCTCTTTCATGAAGACACCATTTCCGTTGTCAAACGAAAACTCTTAGCCCTCCTAGACTTAGATTTTGAAGCGGGACAGTTCAATTGCAACGGCATATTCGATGACGTTGCCGGTACAAATACGATCACTGAGATTTGTCTAGAATTAGAACGAGGTAGAACTGTCATTCTCGACACTAGTTATTTCTCCGGATCATTAGAAATTATGGTTGGAAGTATCATTACCTCCGAAATCTTTGACAAATATAAGTATTACAAACGTCTCGGTCAATTAGAAGACAAACCTGTTGTTTCTATTGTCTTGGAAGAAGCACCGCGCGTTTTAGGAAAGAAAGTATTGGAACAAGGCAGCAATATTTTTGAAACAATTGCCCGCGAAGGACGAAAATTCAAAGTTGGTTTAATTGCCATTACCCAATTACCCTCAGAAATCCCAAAAAATATCTTGGCTAACATGAACACCAAGATTATTCTCGGAATGGAGATGGGTTCTGAGAGATTAGCCGTGATTGAATCTTCACCACAAGATCTCAGTCAAGATAATCGCAATATTGCCTCGCTCGATAAAGGTGAAGCCATCGTCACTTCTACATTTACACGATTTGCTGTTCCAGTAACGATTCCATTGTTCAGTGAGTTTGTTAAGTTAACGAAGAAAGATGAGAATGTTCAGAACAGTTTTATGGGAATGGGGGAGTAGGCATCTCCCTATTAAATCTAATATTTTTTTCATCTAATTTTTAAAGAAACATCTATTTTAATTACCATGATTGATCCTTTCCCTCTCCAATGCCAGCGCTGTGCTCAAGTCACGTGGATGGGTGTTGACTTTTACAAAGAGAATGGTGAGGCCCATCTAAAAGATCTTTGCCCTCATTGCGATTATAGTAAGTACAAAAGCCTCCATCGATTATCTGAAGTAAGTGATTTTTACTTTTCTAAATTCATCGCTGTTGACTTTCTTCTTGCTATGGAAAATATGCACTAGGACAATAATCATCAAACAATTTTTCCAACACTTATTTAAACCACTAAAACTTTCCTTCATTAGTGAAACACACCGTAAAAGTAACCGTTGTCCTCCTCCTCTTATTTCTTTTAATTCAATTCATTGGTATTGCTGTTCTTCAGCAGTATGTAGATCAAGACAAGAGTATAGAACAACATAAAGTAGTCTTTGGCGAATTACCGATTGGCGAACGTCCACCACTAGAACAAAATACCTCCTATGTAACGGTTATCTTTGCCGTATTAATTGGAACAGGATTAGCGTTTTTATTGATGCGCTATAATTTAATTAGGCTGTGGAAAGCTTGGTTCTTTATTGCGCTTTTGATCTCAATATTTGTTTCGTTCGGAGCATTCATGCCAATATGGCTAGCATTCTCTCTCTCATTTGTATTCTCCAGTTGGAGAATCTTGAAACCTAACTTTCTCATCCAGACTGGAACAGAATTATTTGTCTATCCTGGTTTAGCAGCAATCTTTGTCCCACTCTTCTCATTATCATCAATCAGTATTTTATTGGTATTGATTTCGATATATGACGCCTATGCCGTTTGGAAATCGAAGCACATGATCACGCTTGCCAAATCACAGGCGAAAGCAAAAATCTTTGCAGGCTTGCTAGTACCCTATTCTGAAAAAGAGAATAAAATTATTCATCATCAGCCAAAAGCATTAGGGAAAGAACAGCGTGTCGGAAAGATGTCCATCAGAACTGCTGTTCTCGGTGGTGGTGACGTTGCGTTTCCATTGTTATTTGCCGGTGTTGTGTTTAAAGAAATCGGTTTGTGGCAAAGTTTAATCATTCCACTTTTTGCGGCTCTCGGACTTCTCCTCCTCTTTTGGAAAGCAGAAGAAAAGAAATTCTATCCCGCCATGCCGTTCATCAGTGCAGGTTGTTTTATCGGATTAGGAGTTGTTTGGTTAATTGGATTCTTATTCTAAAGAATCATCCATTAATACTCTTATAACCGGCAACGAGAATTCTTCCCACAAGATAACCTGCTGCCGTAGCAACACTAGACACTCCTGCTGATAGCAAGCCATATCCCACTCTTTCCACTGGTTCTTCAATACCATTCTTACTCGTTGCCGTAACTAGCGCTGATACTCCCGCAGGGGCATAAGCTAATATTCCGTGAGCTAATCCTGGCATTTCTCCAGTAGCATCTAATCCTCCGTGGATTAGCCCTACCAGCCCCGAGATAATCACTCCACCCCCTACTTTAACTAGCGGTTCTTCTCTCATCATCTTTGTATCTCCATAGAAGTCTAAAACCCTTTTATCGGCGAATGATAGTTTCCATATCCTGTCGGAGAAATTGTTAATCCGTCACTCGCCGCAATTGTTTGCACTCCCGTCGCCTGCTGAATCGTTCGTGCTTCAAACATCGGATCCGCTTTTAACATTTCCAATCCAAAATGAGTGATAATAACCAGACGTGGTTTCACTTGACTCACAATCTTAATTGCGGCATCGGTATCTAAATTTAATCCTTGACCACGCTTTCCGGGGTAAGGTACATTGAGTACAAGAACATCCGATCCTTTTAATCCTTCTACTAACTGTGGAGTGTAAATTGTATCTCCTGGATATCCTAATGTAAAATGCGGGCAGACAATTTTAAACCCAATCGCCGTTGGGTCAGAATGTTCTACTGGTAGAGTGTTTATCTCTGCAGATTCAATCGCGATCTTATGATCCTTTTCTAAAGGAATTATTCTCTCCACCAAATTCTGATGATAGCGAGTAATAAATGGGTGGCCGCCATCAATTGGTTGCAGAACTGATTTACTTCCCATTATAACTCCTCTCCGTTCTAAACCAGAATGGGTCATCGCCTCAATCACCAAATTAAGATCATTGCAATGATTAATGTGATTATGTGTCACGAGCACAGCCGTTGTATGATGAGGATTAACATTACATTCTCTTGCTTTCTGCATCGCCCCCGGACCAGGATCAAGATGAAATTGTAAATTCTCATCAACTTTGAGAATAATTCCACCTGAAGAGCGCATGTTTTTGCTCGCTACTGCTGCGCTGCCTGCCGTTCCCAAAAAAATGATTTGTGCCATGCTCCGTTTGCATGATTGTTGATTAATAAAGATTATTGTGGTCTAAAATGTTTGATAATTAATGTAATCTGTTCTTATATTTTAAGAAGATAATCATTTACTGTATTGTCTATCGTAGAATAAGTGGCAACAGGAACTGGTACAGGAGCGGGCTGCGGTGCTAATGATCTCGCTTTCTCCTTCAATGAAGAATACACTCGCTGCCAAAATGGTTGTTTGCTTCTGTTCAACAATTTTGGATCCATCGCTTTGAAATACATCGATGATGCCAGAGCTAGTTGACCGACCCCCCATTGGAAGTAGTCCCAACTATTTTGATCTAGTGACGTTCCTTCTTTGATGCTAGAATAAAGATCAAATCCTGATTTTGCAATGAGACCAACACCACTTAATAGTGCAGGTAGTCTCATGATGGAATTGTGTCTCTTAAATAGGTGCAGTGCAGGATTAATCGTTTCCGCTCCGTCTGTTTGATGATCTGTATTTTGAGAGACAAGGCCATACCAATTATAGAAACTATCTACAACACCAATTGCAAGAGCTGAATATCCTTTCCATAGTTCTAAACCTAAGTGTCGTGCTGGTCCTATACCCAGGGAAGCATTGGTCATATTAAGAAGTAAACTTGCAACATACTTCCTCTTCCCTTCCCCTAAATGAAAGCGTTCACCTACTTTAGTATACCCTTTAACAACTTGAGTGTCAATCCATTTCACTGGTTTTAATAGTTCTTCTAAGCTCATTCGATCAATTTATCGATATTTCTTTAAAAAGTCTTGCACAAAAAATTTAAACCTTTACTGTTATCTATTTTCCATGCCCAAACTCTACATCTCCGTTGACGTTGAAACATCTGGTCCTACTCCTGGGAAATATTCTCTCCTTTCCATTGGTGCATGCGTTGTAGGAGACACATCTAAACAATTCTATCGTGAGTTAAAACCTCTAACCACTACAGCAATTCCCGAAGCGCTCAAAGTTTGCGTTCCTGGCTTTCGTAATCTCGATCAATATCGCAACGAAGAAGAATTTAACCCACTGTCTCGTACTTTTTCTCCACAACGTGTAATGACAATTCTCTCCCAAAAAGGAGAAGAACCATCCATTGCCATGGCCGACTTTGCCAACTGGATAAACCAAGTCTCCGTTGGTTTTGATCCCATTGAATCTGCCGCCCCCATAAAATTTGACGGCATGTTTACCTCCTGGTATTTCGATCAGTTCTGTCCCGGGCAAAGTCCTCTGGGTTATCGTGGAGAAGATATCAGTTCACTCTATCGCGGCGTAACCGGAAATATGCAGGCGCGTTTAGAAGATCTCGGTTTGAGAAAAAATGGATTACCTCACAATGCCTTAGAAGATGCAATTATTCAAGCCCAAGAAATGGAAGCGGTGTTAGAATTGATGAAGAAAAGTACGTATTAAGTTCTAGCGCCTCTACCCAAAGGTTTCACGAGCTAATCTTCTCGTAAGAAGAAAGTTAGTTCCCGTTCCATCGATAATAATATCTTTTCTTTCACCGACTAACACTTTGAGAACGGGCGAGTGGAATGGCGAGGCGCTTATAGCAAATCCCATTAATCATGAACATTTGGATGATTTGCTAGAATAGTAAATCGCAACTTTAAAGTCCAAAAATTAATACGATTTACCATTACGTGAACTTAATACGTACGAAGAAAAATAAAACTAACAAATAACAATTCTCTAACATCTTTTTTCATCTTCTCTTTCATAATCTTTATAAAACGACTTTTACCAAAACTACCCATGTCTAATAACCAACTCCAACCCATTTTTATTTTACCCGAAGATACCAAGAGAACAACCGGTAGAGAAGCGCAATCAAATAACATAGCTGCCGCCAAAGCCGTAGCCCAAGCTGTGAGAACAACTCTCGGACCAAAGGGCATGGATAAAATGATTGTCGATGCCGCTGGTGATGTCATTGTTACTAATGATGGTGTTACCATTCTCAAAGAAATGCAGATCGAACATCCCGCCGCGAAGATGGTTGTTGAGATTGCTAAAACACAAGAAGATGCCGTTGGTGACGGAACAACGACAGCAGTTATTATCGCTGGAGAATTACTCAAGAAAGCCGAAGAATTATTGGAACAAAATATTCATCCCACTGTTCTCGCCAAAGGTTATCGCTTAGCCGAACGTGAAGCGCAGAGACTCTTAAAAAATATCGCTCGTCCGATCACTCTTGCTGATAAAGAGATGCTCCATCAGATTGCCGCAACGGCAATGACCGGCAAAGGTGCAGAAGCAAACAAAGACAACTTGGCAGAATTGTTAGTCCGTGCCGTCAGTAATATCGCTTCTAAATCAGCCACTACTACCATTGATCTTGATAACATTAAAGTTGAACGTATCATTGGTGAAAGCGCAGAAAGAAGTGAACTCATCGAGGGAATTGTCCTTGATAAAGAACGCGTCCACTCTTCCATGCCGACGAAAGTAGAAAATGCTAAAATCGCGTTGCTCGATGCGGCATTAGAAATTAAGAATACGGAAATCGATGCCAAGATTCAGATCACTGACCCTCATCAACTAACGGCATTTCTCGATCAAGAAGAGCGTACCCTCCGCGATATGGTCTCAAAAATAAAATCAAGCGGCGCGACAGTTGTTTTTTGTCAGCGCGGTATTGATGACATCGCTCAACATTTCCTTGCTAAAGAAAATATTCTTGCTGCCCGTCGTGTCAAGAAAAGCGACATGGAAAAATTAGCCAAGGCAACAGGCGCTAAAATTATTAGTTCGTGGAAAGAATTATCTCCTCTTGATCTTGGATTTGCCGGAATTGTCCGTGAAGAAAAAGTCGGCGAAGAAAACATGCTCTTCGTCGAACGTTGTAAAGAACCAAAAGCTGTAACTATTCTTGTTCGCGGTGGCACAGAACATGTTGCCGATGAAGTAAAGCGCGCCGTAACCGATGCTCTTGGAGATTTGGCCGCAGCCATTCGCGATGGTTTTGTTGTTGCTGGTGCAGGTGCAGTTGAAATGGAAGTTGCCCGCGGCTTACGACAATATGCTCGTACATTATCTGGAAGAGAACAGTTGGCCGTCCAAGCTTTCGCTGAAACGATGGAAGTCATTCCCCGTACCCTCGCAGAGAATGCCGGACTTGATCCCATTGACATTCTAACAAAATTACGTTCCGCCCACGATCAGCAGCAAATCTGGGCTGGCGTTGATGTCTTTACAGGGGATGTTATGGATGCCTGGCTGCAAGGTGTCTTAGAGCCTTTAAAGATAAAAACTCTGGCGTTGAAAAGCGCTACTGAAGTAGCCGAAATGATCCTGCGCATTGATGATGTTATTACTGGTGGTGGCAGTAAACGTCAGATGATGCCTCCCGGCGCAAGTATCGATGGTGGGATGTAGAACCTAGCTTTTGGTCAATCAATCCCCAAACCCTTTTAAATCCCATTTCTTTTATCCTCTAAATGCACCTTGCTAATCTCATCAGTCTCTTCCGAATTCTTACTCTTCCTCTAATCGTCTATCTTTTAACACTTAACACCACCCAAGCTGTTTTTTGGGCGATTGTTATTTATGGTTTTGCCGTTTTTAGCGATATTATTGATGGCTATGTGGCGCGAAAAACCAGTCAGAAACCACTCATCGGCTCATTTATTGATCCTTTGGCTGATAAAATACTCGTCACAGGATTATTATTTTATTTCACCGTAAGTCAGCAATTCTCTTGGACAATCTTATTGATCTTAATTGTCAGAGATGTTTCTGCCGGAATTTTCCGTTTTCTCTCCAGCCGTGAAGATATCATCTTTTCTCCGCGAAAAGTGTACGCTCTTGCTGTCAGCACATCTCAATTTCTCCTAGTCTTCAGTCTGTTATTGCAGACTTTTGTCTTTGTCGGATCAATTAAATTAGCCCCTCATGTTTTTCTAATTTTAGCAATGGTTTTATTCTTTACAACAGTTGCTGTTGTCTTAGCGGGATTATCATTCATCCATTCTTTCTTGTTCTATACTCGAGAGATCCGGAGAAAAAAGCGCCGTTCTAAACAAACAAAATCAGCACCCTTGGCCATCGTCGCCAATCGAAAAGCTGGGGGTTATTCAAGTTCTTATCGTCGTCATCTCCTGCAGGTATTTGCCCAAAGAAGAGATGCACCCTTATTCTATTTTCCTGATCAAAAAGATATGTATATTGGAATTGAACGAGATCTGGCTGCCTACAAGCACATAGTTATTGCTGGTGGCGATGGTTCATTTGAAAGTGCTTTAAACTATTCTCCGCTCCATAAAAAAGTTCTTGGTTTTTTTCCACTTGGAGCAGGAAATGCATTTTATTCTTTTTTCTACAAAGGCAAACGCTATGAATATCTTCGTTCACGTTTTCCATTTCGGGAAATGGAATTGGATGTGGTAGAATTAGAATGGGAACATGGTCATCGTCAAACCGTATTTGTTAATATCGGCTTGGATGCTGATGTCATTCGTTATAGTCAGGATCGCACTCGTCATGGTTTGGTGGTTTATCTTCGCGGCTGTTGGAGATCCCTGCTGAAAGCACAAAGCGCATATAACTTTGAAATAACCATCAACGGAAAAAGAAAAGTATTCTCCAACTGTTCAACGATTATTCTCGGCAAGATTCCCTATTTAGGCTATGGCATTCGTTCATTAGTCGGCACGATTAAACCGGACGACCAGAAAGTGTATGGTATGGCTGTCGTCAATCGACATGCTTCTTGGTTGAATAAACCGCTGCGAGCGTGGGCATTAATCGTGGGCATCTTTAACGCCAATATCCCTCCCCTACTTTCTTTTAACAGTAAAGAAATTACCATTAATAGTTCCATACCATTTCCTGTCCAAGCAGGAGGGGAATACTTAGGTGAGAGCACGTGGGTGAAATTACGAGTTGTGCGCAAGCAGAAAGTATTGGTGGTATGAGAATAAATTTCCCGAAACATTTAAATAAAGCCTAACGTGAAAAAGAGTCTAATGGCGGCTGTCGTATAACGGCTAGTATTTGGGACTGTGGATCCCGAGACGGGAGTTCGATAAGTTGGCGTTTAATTCAGCGCAACTCGACTTTCTCCCCAGCCGCCCCATTTTCATCTTCAAAATGGAACAATGGAATCCCAATCAACAGTTTCTCCAATTTATCAGTGCTACTTCTACTAAAATAGACACTCTTCGTTTTGTTGTTCATGGCGAACAAAGGACATTACGCGATCTTATTCAAGAAATGGAAGTTGGAACTACCTGGGGGAAAAGTGTCTATGTTCCACTCTATAAAGCCTATACTTGTCAAGGTCCACTTCAGCAGCAATATCAATCTTGGCAAGAACAGCAATCACTTTAACCACATATTTTCAAACTTTTCTATCTAACACAACTCTCCTCGTGCATATTTCAAGAAAGATGACAGAATATTTGAAAATTGATAGAGCGGACTTTCTAATAGTATCGCTGGAATAATCCCATTTGATGAACCCATCTTTGCCGCTATTTTGGCAAAAAGTGCTGTTTCTCGTAGACCCATTTGATTTGAAATAAACGACATTTTTTGACAGATAGCCGTTCTATCTAAACACTGTTTCAATTTTGGGACTTGTTTTGTCAACATCGTAATTTTTTTCTCCACTTCTTCATTGAGCGGGCAATTTCCTGAAGAACAACTATATCCATTTAAAGATTGTTCAGAAGCGCTGTTTAAGAGATCTAAGAAGATATTCAACTCCGAATTAAACGAATTAAGTGATTCCACACATTGTTTACTGTCTTTAAGCGCAATCATTCTCTGAGAGAGGGGATTCATTCGTAATGATGGTGAGGAGATACTCTCTTTGTTGAAAAGATTCATCTTATCTATTATAATCGTCTGTTTTGCGGAAACCGCTACTGGATTATTCATCAATATGCTTTCCACAGGTGAAACTAGCAGCACAATAATCATCATTCCCACAATCCAACGGTAATTGTTCATCACAACTCTTACATTTAAACTTCTTCCTATTTTGGCCCTACACAACCGCCATACTTCTTTGTCCAAGATCCATCTGGTGAACATTCATCCCATGAATCGTTTTTTTCCTCTAAAAATTGATTAAACAAGCCTTCAATTTCTGGAAGATTAGAAATCGGATAGAGTTTTCCATTCCCCTCTACAAGATTTTGTAAATCACTATTATCTTCTCCGTATTGTATGCCAATAACGTATGCTCCTGCTGCCTGAAGTAGGGATTTTACATCCGAGATAGAATATATAGAAACTTCATCCTCTTGATGGAATGGCGCATCGGTTAACAGGAGAATGTACTTTTCTTTTCCACTCGTCCATTCTAAATCAAGGGCCGAAACAACGGCTGGCAGTTGCGCCTCTGGAAGATCATCCCCACCGTTAGCCACAATTGGCACTAACCATTGTTCAAATTGAGCGTAATCTGCTGCAAAACCATAATTCTTTACTTTATCATTAAAAATGACTAATCCTAATTCCACATCACTTTTTACCGTGCTGATCGCTTTGGCAAAGTTAAGAGTCAACTGTTTTGCTTCATCAAAGTCTTCATACATACTTTCGGTGTAATCCAGAACAAAGACAAAACTGTAAGGACTACATGGGACGGCATTTTTCTTGCTTCCAACTGGTTCGCAACAAACCGCATTCTCGGCATCATCACAAATTGTACTTAATCCATCATCTGTGCATTTTCGATATGCTTTTCCCGCACACCATCCCACTGGTTCAGCACAGAGTTCTCCTACATTAAATCCCTCATCAATAATTCCATTACAGTCATTATCTTTATCATCACAGATTTCAGCAGAAGGAAGAATCGCGTTACAGCCCAACCACCCGGTCCACTTACCATCTACACAATACTTTTGTTCGACACCAACTTTGCATGCACCCACATCAATCGTGCCACAACTTTGATTGAGAGTTAGACCTTCATCAATCAGTCCATTACAATTATTATCTTCTCCGTCGCAGAATTCTGTGGCACCTGGTTTTATCAATGTGTTATAATCATTACAATCAAAAGAACCACTAAATTCCACATAGCCTGACGGTCGACTACAGGCAAAAACATTTTCTTCTTTGACACCATATTGATCTCCGTCTTTATCTTTGAAGAACGTCTTTAACTCTTTCTTATCACATTGCTGTCCAAAAGAATCTGTAACAATTGTTTGCAGATATTCTGTTGAATCATTTTCTCCACTATCTGGGGTATCAATGTTTGTATTGACATTAACATCCTCCTCTGTGGGTTCACTTGTAGCATCGACGGCGACCGGTCTGTCTACGTATTGTGTTTCATAAATTCTTGTACAACTTGTCAGACTTAGAACAGTTGACCCGACGAGAGCCGCTTTACGCAGCCAGCGTGATTGGAGAAGTTGCTCGAGCATCACTCTTCTCTTGTAATAATTCATTTTAAAATTTGTTTACAGGGAGATTTTCAATTTTTCTCAGCAAACATTTAAATAGAAATCATTATTTTAACTAATTATGATAACTCAAACCGGTAGTGATTGTCTTCATCTACAGTACTGATTTTGCTAGTTATACGAATATTTCTTTTGTTGAAAATTTGATTGTAGATAGTTCTCTGTTCTACCATCATCATTAGGGTGTTTACCCCTTAGCATTGTTTTTGCTTGTCGTAGTGTCCAATGGTTAGCACGCTCGACTGTGATGATTTTTTCTTCATTCTCAGAACTCGAGAGGTGAGAGTTCAATTCTCTCCGACAGGCCTTTACCAAGTCGGTCGGACTTTAAACGGCGGAGATAACAAAAATGTCAGGACAAGATGATAAGTTTTACGAAATGGACTTAGCGAGTTTAAAATACGAGGTATTAGTAGCACTGCTGCAAGAAAATGCCGTTGGTCGAGAAATATTGCCACAAGAATTAACAAATTCTATGGGAAAATATCAACAAAGCAGGTGTTGGCGTAATAGTTGCGATTTTCAAGATGCATTACGCATATCCTGGTCAACAATACCCTTGCCATCACAGTTCCAAAGCGAATTAGAATGGTTGGCAAATTGTTTCGATTTAGATATATTAGGAGAGAGGTATAACCGATGAAAACAACAATCGTGAGACAAGATCTAGAAAATCCACAACGTTTCGTGGCAGAGGGATTAGGAGCACCAGAGGCAACTATTTTAGGGGCTAAGGCACAGCGAAGTACTGATCGTCTTCACCACCGTGTTCGTTCCACAAAATAGTGGTTTAGAACGCTTCAACTATTTAGCGCTCCGCGAATTTACCGATCGAGCAGTCCAATTCCAACGTATACGGGGAGAGTCTGTCCCTCAATATGTTGAAGAGTGTGGCGGCTATGGCTGGACGGGGAATGATCTGTTTGTTGATTACTCGTTATCACAAAATAAAACTTTGTTGCGTGTTGTTAAAACAATTCCCTGGCCGGAACAACAAAAACCGCGTCTTTGTCTGTTAGGTCCAGAAGAAACATCATCACGACAATTCTATCTCTACAATGGAAATAGAGTCGTTGCCCCCAACAAATATCAAAATATCATTGAACGCTACTTTGAGCAAACACAGTGGTATCCTGATACTCTGTTTTTGGATGGCCAGGTTGATCGTCAAGTTAGATTGGGTAACGCAGATTTAGCAATTGATATTGTTTATTCTGGAAGGACGATCAAAGAAGAGAAACTGAGTATCTATGATACCGTCTTCGATCAAAGTGGATTTGTCTTGTTAACAAGAAGCAATTTAGAAGGAGGGAAATAAAAATGTTAAATGAACAAAAATATATAAATCCAGAGGCTAATAGTAGTAAGACCATGGAATTTCAAACTGCAAAAGGCGTGCGTGACGTCCCGCCCGAAGAAAAAATTGTAAAAAATGGCATAGTCAACGTTATGACTGAACAATTCGAGCTCGCTGGCTTTGCCCCGTTAGAAACGCCGATCTTAGAGCGCTATGAGACATTGGCCGCAAAATTTACTGCCGGCGAAGCATCCGATGCGTTGAAAGAGATCTTCAAACTGAAAGATCAAGGCGACAGACTATTAGCTTTACGTTTCGATTTAACTGTACCATTGTCACGTTTCGTGGCGATGAATCCTAACCTAAAGATGCCGTTCAAACAGTACGAGCTGGGGGTTGTCTTTCGTGATGGTCCCATTAAATTAGGGCGCTATCGTCAATTTTGGCAAGCTGAACTTAACATTGTAGGTAGTCAATCAATGTTAGCGGAGACAGAAATTCTTTCTGTCGTGCAAAATGTCTTCACTAAACTAGACTTAGACATTGTCATCAAAGTCAATAACCGCAAATTGTTAAATGGTTTATTAGAACAAGCCGGAATCAAAGACAAAGAAGAAGCGTTGATCTCGTTAGATAAACTAGACAAGATCGGCAAAGATGGCGTTTCGCAAGAACTAAAACAAAGAGGATACTCGCAAAAGCAAATCGACAATTTCTTTGATCTCATCGAAGAAGGAATTTCTCTCGCTGATCTCGGAAAAAAAATTACTTCTGCGGAAGCAAAAGAGGGATTGAATGAATTAGAGGAGTTATTTCAATATTGTAAGATCCAAAAGATTAATGCCATCTTTGACATTTCATTGTGCCGTGGTCTTGCCTATTACACCAGTACTGTCTTCGAGACTCGTTTAAGAGACGGTTCGTTTACCGCTTCTCTCGCCGGTGGCGGAAGGTTTGACAAGATGATCGGCAATTTTATTGGTGGCGGAAGAGAAATTCCCGCTGTTGGTATTGCCTTCGGTCTTGAACCAATTATTGACGTCATCTCGATGAGGAAAAAATCAACCGTGAGAACTCCAGCCCGAGTTCTTGTCCTTCCCATCAACACAGTAGAACAATCTCTGAGCATTGTTTCAGAACTTCGTCAGGCGGCTATTTCTACAGATCTTGCTCTGTTGAAAGGCGTGACTAAGAACTTGCAATATGCTGCGGCATTAGGCATCCCCTATGTCGTTATCGTTGGTGAGAACGAATTGAAGCTGAAAAAAGTACTCTTGCGCGATATGACTTCGGGTGTTGAGGAAGTACTGACGTTGAAAGAGGTCATTAAGAAACTGCAATGAATAAAAAGCCATTGAAAGTACTTGGTTATGTTTTTGTTTTTATTTTACTTTTAAATTTACTCCTCTTTGCTCTACGTATTATTTCGGGCTTAGTTTTTTGGAGTGTGATTGTCGTTGGAGCGGTATTTGTCTATTGGGTCTTGCCGAAGATAAAGAGAGAATGATTTTTTTGCACTAGTATTTTTATAAAAAAGACGTTTTTCAGTCCTATGACCATCTTATACCTCATTACTTTAGACTCTAATCTCCCTTTATTTTCATTAGAACGAACGGCAGAAATTCTAGAGAGACAATTTCATTGGAAGTATGTCGGTGTTAGAATTGCTGAATCACAAACTGTTATAGCTCAAAATGGCAAAGAAAAGAAAGAAGAATATAATGCTATTGATCTTGTTGACTCATTGATCCCTCGCGGTTTTGGACGTGAGATCCTCGCCATTACCGATCACAAATTGATAAAGCCGAATGGCTCTTGGGTTGGTGGCATATGTAACCCCTTAGCTCGGAAAGCATTGGTTTCTCGTTATAACTTTTGCGAAAAATCTTTCTCTGAATATGCTTTAATCAGTGCTTCGCTTCATGAGGTTGGTCATTTCTTTGGCTTAGAGCATCACGTCACGATTAATCCTTCCAGGAAATACTGTCCCCTGGTTACTCCTTATGCTTTAGCGAAAAGAGATAATTTATCTGAATCAATTCCAGAACACTTCTTAGAATTTGATCATTCTTTTTGTTCTGATTGTACTACCTTACTCAGAAAGTAATTCTAATCTAATATTTTTTTTCTTCCACATGATACAGTATCAATGTCATAAAATCGGTCCTAGTAATTTTTATCCCACCGTTAACCCTTTCTCTCGTTTCTCCAACCTTTAAATTAGTACATTCTTCTGGTAGAATTGAAAATTCAATAGCGTAGCCTTTTGTTCCATTATAGAAATAAGCACTCAGCCCTTCAAGATTTTGTCTTATTGCTCCATTTTGGATGTCATTTATGATATCAAGAGTTTGAATTACATGAGTTGGAGTTATTTTTATCAGCGGTCTCATCGCTTTACTGTGCGCAGAGGCTTCATCATCTGATTGTGAATGGATTTCCCAATAACGGTGTTTCAAGAATCCTTCTAATACTTCGTCAGGGGTCTCAAACTTAAACCTTGGATCGTCTAAAGGGAGATACTGATCAAATGAAAGATACTCCCTCAGAGCATGAACTATTTTTTCTACTGGAAGAAAAGTTTCTAAATTCTTTACCTCCAGAAATCTTCCAAGATGAAGATCTCCTTTCGGTTGTGCTGGCGAATCTATCTCTATTAGAACATTATCCAAGTACTGTTTTGTTTCCGCCAAGTGAACGACCATTTCTAACTAGGTAGAATTTCTATTTTTAAACACTTCCCCCACTTCTTCAAAAATTAACCTAATATTTTATAAATAAAATTGAAATTTGAATACTAAATGTCCGAAACTGTTTCAAAAATACGTGAAAAACTCTCGTTAAATAGTAGAATCTCTACAACTGAGCTTGCTCATCTCATCAAAGAACCCCGTCATGTCATAGCCTATCATCGCGAACAGTTGGAAAAGAAAGGAATTTTACTCCGTCACGAGTTATTGTTAAATTATGAAGCATTAGGATTCACGGAATATCTCATCTACCTTAAGATCTTTCAATATTCAATAATTAAAGATGCCTTCTCAACATTAGTGGGTGGACATAAAAATATCCGCTGGTTTGGAGAAGTATTCCCTGAATATACCGTCAGGATTGTCTTTCTAGGAAAAAAAGTCCACGAAGTAGAAGAGTTTATTCACTTATTAGAACGAGAATTCCCTGGACATTTAGTCAGAAAAGAGATTCTTGTCAGTCGGGGACTAATTAAAAAAGAATCACACGCAACATCTGACGTTCTCCCCAACGAAAGGAGTGTAATCCCTCAGGAATTATCTTCCCCTGAGTTTAATTTACTTCGTTTGCTCCATGATGATCCTATTCAAACTTATTTAACTCTGGCGCGGGGGACGGGATTATCTATTGAGACTGTTCGGCAGAAAATCCAACGCTTCCAGGAAAGTGGCTTGATTGAATCCATCTCTGCCAAATTTGAAAGCAGCAAAATAGGTTTACCTTTTTGGTGCGTTGCTTTTTTCCGGTTGAAGAATGCGGATAAGCATTACTCACGTCTGCGGACATTACTGTATTCTCACGTAAAGTTTGGCCGGACACGAAAGACATTTGGTTCGTGGAACGTTGAGATGACTCTATTTGGTTCCTCTCAAGAAGAATTGTTACATACTTTTGAAGAACTAGAACATTTTTTAGGTGATGATTTGGAGAGTCATCATTTATTATTCTATCGAAAGAGTATTGTCTCAACGCGTATTCCAGCAATTGTTTTTGAAGAAAAGAAATAATTATCTTTTTTATCTCATTTTTGGTAATAGAACTTAGTTCATTGTGATTATTGTTCAAATTTCTTTTATTAATGTATTTTTTCCCTAAAAATAGATAATTCTCCGACGGCAGAAAATTATAGGGTCATTTTGACTATCTTCCTGCTACACTCGTAGCGGAGTGATTTAGAATGACTGATGAAATCCAAGTGTGGGGCATGTTTGATCGAATACCCGTTAACCAAGATGTAATGGATACTCATTTTCGCGTAAAAATTGAAGATGATCTAACCTCGCGAAAGTTACCTTCTGAATTAGAAGAAGAAGTTCAACGTGTATGGGCTACAGCTACTGTGAAATCTCCTAACATAAAAGATAATCTCGTTCCTTTTTTAACGGGAGATGTGACTTCCAACGGAAATGTTTACGGTGTCACGACTAATGTTCGTGGATTTAGGCATGTCTTATCATTTAACAGAACACCGTCTTTTTCAGATCGAGTTCAAGATTTAAACCAATATAAGCTTCTTCATTTAAGTACTCATGGCCATGTTTTAGTTAGGGGCAATGATGGAAGTGATAAAATCGTCTATGGGATCAAAACAAACCAATTTAAACAACGTTCCGGTTTTCTCGGTTTTCCTGATGTCGCGACAGAAAGTGTTGAAATCGACGGTATAAGATATTTGGATTTGAATTCAGTTGTGTTTAATAGAGCTAAAGAATTGCAACAATTTAGGGGAGCAATTAGTGAAGTTGAAGTAACTGGAATAACCTATGTTGGTAGACCAGAAGTATTAGAAAAGCAGGGAAAACTTCTAAGGGGTGTTGATTTAAACTTCTTATTGACATTAGACGGAGTGACTGCTGAGGAGGTGGCAAAATCATTTGCAGAGTCCGATCAATTTGCCAATAGTCTTCATGTAACTGATGCCGACCCCTATGGCCAAAGAGACTTTATTAAAAGCGTTTATCGTGCGGGTCATGAGATGTCGCCTTATGCAATGGGTTGTGCAGTTTCTAGGACCAATGCTCTCTTTGGGGAACAAGGTGCCGGACTCATTTTAGATACTATTAAAGAAGTTGGTTACAAGATTTGCATTGGTAATACGACTGATTATTTTAAAGAGAATTGAAAATGGTCGAATACATTTATCTTTTTCACTTCATCAACTTCTCTTTCGTACCAAGAACACCATAACCCACAAACTCTCCTTCAGAATTCCACAAACTAGTTGTCCATCTGTCTTTATCCGTTAGTATCTCTTGCAGTGTCACGCCCAATACTCTCTGTAATTCCGTTTGTCGCACTTCTAATTCAGTTCCTGCTTTGACAAGAGCAGCATAATCTCGTTCCAGTCGAACTCTTACTCGCGCACTCGTCTCTCCTAGAATGGTCACCGGAACACTATCTCCACTCCAGCGTAATCCTGATTCATAAATCCCTAAATGATAGATTGCCGGAAAATTAAATTGTAATTGGTTTGTCATGAATCTATTTCTAAGAATTACTCTTTATATTTATTTCTAATTATTTTACCACTCATCCTCTTCATGTCTCGTATACACCATCGTTTTTTTGCCGACAATCATTGAATGCTCAAACTGTGAAACTAAACCATTGGCTACCTCCACTAATGGAGGATACGCTCTTACAATCCCACTTTGCTGTAGTTCCCGTAACCCTAGAGCCGTCGGACCTCGCCCATACTTCCGTGTCAACCAACGCGAAGTAAAAGGCATTCCACGCAGCAACTTAACCTCATCTAAAATCTTTCGTGCATAGGGCGTTCGTACTCCTCTTACTTGTTCAACCATAAAAATCGTCGCCGGCGCCTTCTCTTTAATCAGTCCTTTGCCATTCGTCACAAACGGCTCAATTGCAATCTGCCAACCCTCTTTTAATTCTGTTTTTTCTTTATTGTTATACGTCGGAATGGAAATACCACCATGAACTTTGTATTGATCGAGAGTGTGGCCACACAAATTCCTTACAGTAGTAAAGCCCATCGCTTCCGCTTCTGATAATTGCGCTTCACCTAACTCCCATAACTGTCTTCCAGGTTCAACCAGTTTGATCGCTGCGCGAAGAGAATTCTGCGCCGCCTTCACTAAATCTTGATGTTCTTTTGTTTTTCCCACGATCACCGTCATCGCATTATCGGCAATGTAACCATCTTGATGGACCCCAATATCAATCTTCGCAATATCTCCTTCTTTAAGAACCGTTTTATCAGCTTCTTCTGGACAGAAATGTGCTGCTGTTTCATTAAGCGCCATCTGCGCCCAGGCAATCTGACCACCTAATTCTATAATTCTCTTTTCACAGAAATCCATTAATTCTAACGCCGAAGCGCCGGGCACAAACTTCTTTGCTCCCTCACGTCTAACTTGAGATGCGATCTTACCAGCTTTGAGAATCTTTTGGATAGTTTCAGGTGACATAATACTACTCAATTATCAACTCTTATAAACTTTCCGAATCAAGCTCCAATAAATAACGTTGTTTTTCAAGATCACTTAGTCCCCAAGCAGTTTCAATACTATCCTTTTGTACTCTATCAACAAATTGATCTCCATATAATTTTCCCAAAGCGTACAAATTGTGAGCCAAATCTCCATTTTCCCACATTGCTGGGTCATCGGAATTAATTGTTACTTTGACTCCGGCATTTACTAGCTCATCTAAATGTAAGTCCGCAATATCGGAGATAAAAGAACAAGTCAGATTCGAAATAGGATTTGACTCTAGTCGCACATTATTCTTCAGCATCAGTTCTATTAACTTCGGGTGCTTGTAAAGATGAATTCCATGTCCAACACCATCCGCTCGAAGTACGGTAAGAGCAGTATGAAGATTTTTAATTCCCTCTTCCTCTGAACACATTTCATCGGCATGAACTGTTCTCTTCAGTGCTGAATCAAACGTGAGTGCATAAGACTCTTTGAAGCGTTCTGCTGGAAACGGCGGCTCATAACAAGCTAGATCGATCCCCACAACTCCCCTTTCTGCAAAATGAAGTGCCGCTTTAACAATTTTCTTCGACTCTTCCGGATCGACTTCGCGATTAATACAAATGATTGGCCTAACTTTAACTCCTGTTTCTTCTTCCCCTTGCGTAAAGCCTTCCAGTGCATAACCTATTACTTTCTCCATTGACAGCCCTTGTTGAGTATGGTACCATGGCGCAAATCGAGATTCAGCATATACTGTCCCCTGCGACTGTAAGTAGTTGCAATGTGCGAGGGCCATCATCTTTAAGTCTTTGGGAGTTTGCATCGCGCCAACTGGCACAGCAAAGACAGAAACAATATCATATTTTGAAAAGAGGCCTGTCTGGAATTCTCTCAATTCAGCAATCGATGTAATTTCTCTATCATTCACCGGTGTTCCATCAACATATTGTTCCGGCAAAAATATTTTCTTTCCTTTTCTCTGATGGAAGTCCCACAAGCTTTCTGTGGGGATTGATCCATCCCAATGGATATGATTGAGAACGGTTGCTTTTCCCTTTATTAACGAGAAATAATCTTCGTCATCAAAATGTAATGTACTCATTCTCTTACCGTTGAAGAAATTAACATTTAAGTCTTTCTATGCATTATACGTATTAAGTTAAGGGCTGGCGAGGTCAAGAATGTCTGCCGAGCGTTGGTTGGAAACTGAAAGTTATGTTCTCGCTGATTATTTTAGACAGTTTTCTCTATGTCCTAAAAAGAATTTGAGCGAGACGAGGCAGACTGACCCGCCAAAGCCCGAAGAGACTTAATACGTACTATCAACTAAGAGAATAAATCATATCCATTCCTTTCACCATAATAATCCCTATCCCTATAACAATACTCATCACTGCCGCCGTTCGCTGCAGTCCCAGACTCTTCTTTTTCTGAAATGAAAAACCCAACCGCCGCAAGCGGCGGGGTATCAAAGATAAAGTATGGTTTTTTCGTTCAGAAAACATATCACTGATCTTCACCCAGCCGCCCAAAGGGGCAGGGTATGTTTTCTGAAATAAACATAACATCCCAGCAACGATCAACATTCCAATCATTGAACCAACCCCAAATATAATAATATATTCTAATCTTTCTGAAACAGTAGCAAAGCTTGTTGTAATTAGAAGAACGAGCGCTGAACTACCCGCCAATCCATGCGCGCTTCCAATCATAAATGTCTTTTTTGTGGATATACTTTTTTTCTCTCTAAATGAATAAAATCCCACCATCACCAGAAGCACCCCAATAAGAAGTTCAATTACAAGTTCTATCTTTGGTGGAAGAGTCAATTCTAACATCAATAAAGTAACCCCGCCTAAAAAGAGAACGAGAGCGTGACCCAGACTCCATGCCAGGCTATGTTTCAATCCGTGCATCCATTTTTTTTCTTTGACAATTTGTGTGCTTACTGCTGCGAGATGGTCAGGTTCAAATGCATGGCGTAAGCCAAGTACAAATCCTAAACCTAATCCTAGCCAAATCATCTTACACCACCATTGCTTCTTTTTGCTGCAAGATTTCTTCTGCCTTCTTCATTAAATCTCCAAACTCCTGCTCTAACTTTTTTTCTTCAATGATCTGTTTTGCTTTGGCAAACCACTGTTTTATTATTGACTGTGTTTTGGCAACTGCTTTCTCCACATCACTCATTGTGATTTTTCTCTTCTTTCCCGTTGCCACACTCTCTTTCAGTGGAATATCTGTTGCTGCTTCACAGATCGCCTTAAGATCGGCGCCAGATAACCCTTGCGTGAGACGGGCAATTTTGTCATAATCAATTGTCTCTGTTGGTCTCTTTGCCAAATGAATTTTAAGAATCTCTGCTCGTGCCTGAATATCTGGCGTAGGGATAAAGATCGTTGTTCCGAAACGTCCCTCTCTACGCAGCGCTGGATCAATTGCCCAAGGTTCATTTGTTGCTGCTAACAACAAAATTTGTTGCTCTTTAGCATCAACTCCATCCATTTCTGTCAACAGCTGAGCCACGGCACTCTTTTCGTGTGTTTGACCTTCACTGCGGTCGCGGCCGAGAACTTCAAATTCATCAAAGAAAATGATTGTCGGTTGTTCTTCTCGTGCTTTTTGAAAAAGTTCAGCAATATTCTTCTCTGTTTCTCCGACAAACTTACTTTTAATATCGGAGGCTTTGACATGAATAAACGTTGCCTCCGCTTCTTCGGCAGTCGCCTTGGCAATCAAACTTTTTCCACAACCAGGAGGGCCGTACATCAGAATTCCGCCACCAATCGCCTTACCATAATAAGAATAAATCTCTTTGTTACGAAAAGGTTCAATAATCTTAAAGCCAATCTCCTCTTTGAGTTCTTCCAATCCTCCGATGGAGGAAAATCCTTTCTTTGGACTAACAGCATTTTCCGTTAATCCCCGTTCTGTCGCCGGAGAATTCTTTCGTAACTTCTGTGCAGTTCCATACAACCGTTGCGCCATCGCCAGAAATTCTTTTTCTTTGGCGGGTTTTTCCGTAGAGATCTTCACCAAATATTGTGCCGCTTCCAGATAATGTTTTGCTGCTTCTGCTGGTGCTCTCTGTTCTTCTTTCTGCGCTAATAGTACTAAACTTTTAATTGTTTCTTCACCGCACATTTAGACTCCTCTCAGTTCGTGACTGTGGTGATTATGGTCTAATTCTGCAAGTGTTCTTTTCGCTAACTCCTGTTTTGTTAGTTCTTTATCCCACATTTCACCCAACACTTCTTTTGATCTCTTGTAACACCCATTTGCTTTCTTTACGAGTGAGTCGTTTTGGAGAAGTTGGGCTTGTAAAATGTAAATACTTGCTGCCTCCAAATAGCTAGTGTGAGCTTCAGCATATTCTTTGTCCTTTATTTGTAACTCTGCTATTTTTTCGTAGCGTTCTGCATCGTGTATGTTGCACATTGTTAATTATATAGCCTCATCATTTGTGGTTGTGTCGTGGTTTTATCTTGTTGTTTTGTCGTCCTGCCACCACTCCATTGAGCAAGCGCTTCTTCGATCTTCTGAGCAAGATCATCTCGTCTTCGCTGTGTTTCTTGGTTAGTATCTTCCTTTTTATCGGTCTTCAGGACGGTAAGATAGGTCAAGAGCAGATTTTGGTAGGGGATAACTGGCTGTTCTTCCGTTCTCAGTAATTCTCTTTCTTGTGGTTGTTGTGGTGTTACGAACCTCATTCCTTCTCCTAAAAAAAGATCACTCGTTACTTGTTGTGGTTGTTCATATTGTTGTTGTGGACTTCGATCTGGTGTCGTACCATACATTCTTACTCCCAGTCCTTCTTCCAAAGGACTTCCCGAATAGAGTCGTTGTGTTTGAGGAGCCATTTGATAACCTGCTGCTTGTTTTTGCAGCTCACCATAAACGATATTTCGAACGCTGGCGTAATCAATCCCTGTGGCAACCTGTTGTACAACGTAGTTATGTGGTGAGCAGACCATTTTCTTTTTCTGAGACAGTTATGTCTTAATAGATCTCTAGAAGGATTTTAACGTTAAAAGTGTTTTGCCGCTCCGTGAGACAAAAAAGTCAAAACATCTGTCTCGTTAAGTCGTGCTAGCGCGGTCAAAAAGCCGGACGAGTAAGTGCTTTTCTTTAGAAGAAAAATTTACTCTTGCGTATCTATAAACCCATTTCTGTAATCATCTTTAAGACGATTCGTGCGCAGGAATCATCCGGCGACCGCTAGAGCACGACTTAAATGGGTATGGTCAAGACAGTTCTTTCAATACCCTCAACGTCTCCGTCGGATTCTTCACTGCCACAAAATCAACCACCTTCGTTGCAGGGTAATCATTTCCCCCGGGTTGAGTCTTATCACCTAAGAATAATATGGAAGAGAGTAGTATCCCTCGCTGTTGCGCAAACTGGGTAATTCCCCATCCTTTATCTAGTCCTTTTCTCGTGATATCAATTGAGGTTGTTCCCGCGATATTCATTTCATACTTTTCTTCATCTAATACTGTTTTAAGAAAGTCTACCCATTCTTTTCTTTTGCAGCAATCAGTATCATAACTTTCTTTTTTTTCTTTTGGAGCCGAACGACCAATCGCCGACAGCGTTATTTGTGTCTCTCTATCTTGAATTTGATCTTCTTTTGTCGTTAACGACTCTATTTTGAATCTATCTGTCGTCTTCTCTAGCGCAATAATAATCTCTTTCTTTTCTGATGGTGTAAGGGTATGTTTATACAACTCCTCGTGACTATCCCTAGAATGAACTTCAATACATTGCGTACCCGTTGTTGGCAAGAGATAGTGTTTCCCATTCAATTGGGAAGAAACCATTTCCAAAAGATAATCTTTCTTCGTCCCACTAATTACTGCAAACATGTACCCTCTTTCCAGAAGTCGATTTATTTCAGCCGCCATCTCTTTAGACAGTGGCTGGCAGCTTTCGCAAATCGTTTCATCAACATCAGCGATAATCACCTTTTTCTTAGACATCATTCTCTTCAGTCATACTCCTCTGTTTTAAAGAGTTGTGAAAATTGGAGAAAGAATAACAAAATAACCCTCCCTAACATCTGATATTCTTTGCCATAAATAAATATTTTTCTTGTCTATGTGTGGTCAATAAGTGATATGAGCTAACCGCTTCTCCGAACTGTTCTTTGATATTATCAAAGAGTGAATGAAACTGTTCTTGATCTTTTGTTAATAAATAAACGATGTAATCAAATGAACCAAAAGTTTTTGCGACCCAGATCGTTTCAGGTGAATCTTTTAAGAAAGACTCCAGTTTTTTCCAGAGATTATCATGGTGATTCACTTTCAATAACATCGTATGCATTTCTAATCCTAGGCTAAGATAATTGAGCGCCGGGCGAAACTGAATAATATGATTACTAGCTGAGAGTTTTTTGATTCGGTAGGAAACAGAATCGCGAGAAAGGGTGCTTTTGTGTGCAAGTTCGATAGTTGTCATCCTCGCGTTCTCGGCAAGTAGTTGAAGAAGTATAATGTCCTGTTTATCGGGGGTATACTTTTCCAATTTTCTTTTTAGAATTACCTCCTCTTGCTGAGGTAGGATTGTGGATTTAATTATCTCCAGAACAATCAGTACTATCTCTTGATTCAGTTTAATATTGGAGAGAAGTGAATGAAATATCTTCTGAGACTCTTGGTCTGTTTTCGTGGTTATTCCAAGTTCCATGGTGAGGTTTCCTCGATAAGTAAGAATACTATTCACTGATTCGTTTTTCTCTGCTCGTTGAAGAAAAATCTGTTCCTCTTGTGGATGTTGAAATGAGAGAAAGAGGTGATACTTTTTGTAGCCGAGCAAAGGAACATTTACAACTGTCCTATACCCCGTGATCAAGCCTTTTTCCTCTAATTGGCGTATTCGATATTCTACTGAGGCACGGGAAAGATGAACTTTCCGGGCGATTTTGGTTAATGGCTGGCGACAATTCTGGACTAATTCCCCTATTATCTTTCGATCAATTTTATCTAACGTTACTTCTTTTCTCGGAATAATCGTGGCCATAACATTAATAAACTGTTATTCTTTATCTACTTTTCCGTTTTTTTAATAAAAACGGTTCATTCTAGTTTATATTCTGCTGAAGTCAATTGATATTATCAATTCAACGAAGGTGAATTAAAAATGTGGAAAACATGGAATACCGAAAGTTATTCAACTGCACAGAGAGTTGAACCAGTGCATCGTCCGTCAACGCCTGCCCCTAAGCCGCGGCAGAATGGTTCAGTTATTGCTCATCTTGGAAAAGGTAAAACTGCCTCAAAAGATCCAACCCAAGAATGGATCGAAAATGTCTACCGTGTGGATACAGAGTTGTTGGGATATAATACTGGAAAAGTTATCCTTCTCCGCTGTTCGCATAATGATCCCTCTTTCAATATGTACGTCGGTCTACCTTTTACAAAAGGAGTAACTGAACGTGAAACTGGCAGAACGGAATTAATCCTCGGCAGCACTGCTCATCATGGTGAAGCAATGATCGATCAGTTTGACAATGTCCTTTGGCAACCAGAAGATCATTCAAAGTACGGTAATACTTTGCGTTGGCTTAATGTTGGCGATACTCGGATGGGATTCATCGGTTTAGATTATAATCCTCAAGCATCCGCTGACGCCGGTGTCGCGCGCAGCCTTGATGACATTGTTTTCCTCGCCAGCACACTACAATCCTATGGTTTCGATCGTCAGAAAAGATTGTTCCTCCTTAAACCACCTTATATCCAAGAAAGCGAAGAAGGAAGGAGATTGCGCCGAAGCGGGAAAGAGACGTTGGGGGATTATTTGCGCTGATTTTTTCTTTTTATGGAAACAGAACAGTAATCTTTATAAATAACCCCTCATCTGAAGCTATCGGACGGCCATAGGGGCGCTTGTTACCCGTTCCCATTTCGAACACGGAAGTCAAGGGTGCCTCCGTACTGGGTTGTACTGCATTACGCGGGAACCCCGGTAAGCTGTCCTCCTTTTTTTTTTAAATTCTTAAACTACTATTTCAGTCAAATCTTTTTTATCTTTAATTAATCTTGTCTTAAATCCTAGTCTCTGTGGAACTTCAATATCATCAATAGGATTATCCCCAATCATCAGACAATCCCCTGCGATTAATTTTTCTTTTAATATTATTTTTTTCCAAAATAGCTCATCATTTTTTCGGCAACCAGCGTCGTCCTGAGAAAAAACAAAATCAATATATTGTAACAGGTCGTATTTCTGAAGATATAACCTAATTGTTCGCTGCATAGAGTTTGAAACAATCCCTATTCTCTTCTGGTCTGACTTTATCTTTTTGAACAGCTTAATAACCGTATCATGCAGAACCGGGACAACATCAATATGCTTTTCTAGAACATCATAATATCCTTCTACCAATCCTAATTCCCGACAGAGATCTCCGCTATCCCACCAGCCAAACTTATTCTTTTTGAATTCTAATCCCTCTGCTTTTCCATCAATCTCTTCTCGAGTCAACTTTAACTTCTTTTGAATCATCTCTAGAATTGGCTCATAGATCTCGGCGTAGATTTTTGTACTGATCAACGTATCATCAAAGTCGAAAAGATAAGTTGTAATGGACATCTCTTTCGCAAAGATACATAACTATAAAAAAGAATCGTCTCACAAAATCTCTCTTCCACAACACTTTTAAACAATTTTCCAGTCCTTACCCCTATTCATGAAATCCATCATTCTCGCTGCCGGTTATGGTACTCGCTTGGGTACTCTTACTCAAAACACAGCCAAACCCCTCCTTACTGTCGCTAAAAAAACCATTTTAGATCACATTGTTGAGAAAGTACAACTTCTTCCGCAGATTTCTCACATTTATATTGTTACCAATCAAAAATTCTATCCTGATTTTGAGCAGTGGAAAAATAATAATAATTATCCCAATCTAAAAATTATCAACGATCATACCATTACAAATGAAGATCGTCTCGGCTCAATTGGAGACATCAACTTTGTCATTCAACAAGAAAAAATCAATGATGATCTCCTCGTCGTCGGCGGCGATAATCTTTTTGAAGACAATCTTCATCATTTTCTTGATTCTTTTAACACTACCAACTCCTCGTCAATTATGCTTCACGACGTGAAATCAATTGCCTTGGCGAGAAATTTTGGCGTTGCTTCCATCAATGAGAATCATCAAATCACTTCGTTTGTCGAAAAACCAGAACATCCACCCTCTACATTGGTCTCAACACTAATCTATGCTTTAAAGAAAGATCATCTTCCTTTCGTTAAAAAATCACTCCAAGAAGGAAAAGCAGATCGCGCCGGTGACTTCATCAAATATCTCTCCGAAAAACGACCAGTTTATGGAAAAATTCTTCAGGGAAAATGGTTTGACATCGGCACGCCCGAATCATTAACTGAGGCAGAGGAGATATTCGAGAAATGAAAATCGCCATTTTCGGGACGGGATATGTCGGTTTAGTGACGGGTGCTTGTTTGGCTAGCCTGAGTCATGAAATCATTTGTGTTGATATCGATGAAAAAAAAATTCAGCAATTAAAAGAAGGAAAAATACCTTTCTTTGAGCCGGGATTAAAAGAACTCGTCATTAAAAATGTTGAGAAGAATCGACTCACTTTTACCTTTGATGCCAAAGCCGCAGTTCATTTTGCTGATGTTATTTTTAACTGCGTTGGCACGCCGAGTAACACCGATGGTTCTGCTGATCTCCAATACGTCTTTTCCGTCGCTCAAACCGTCGCCCGCTATGCTGATGGCCATAAATTATTAATTAACAAAAGCACCGTTCCGCCGGGAACAGCACAGCGTTGTCATACTCTCATCCAAGAAACAAATCCTCTATCGGAAGTAGAAGTTGTTTCCAATCCTGAATTCCTTGCGGAAGGAAAAGCCGTTCATGATTTTAGTCATCCCGATAAGATTGTTGTTGGAGCAAAAACGGCAAAAGCATTCTCACTACTACGGCGAATTTATACTGGCAGAGCGCGAACATACATCCCCCTTCTTGAAACGGATTGGGAAACTGCCGAGACAATTAAGTATGCTAACAATTCTTTTCTCGCTACAAAAATAAGTTTTGTTAATGAGTTAGCAAATATCTGTGATAAAGTCCATGCTGACGTTAAAGTTGTCACCCAGGCGATGGGTTTAGATTATCGTATTAATCCCCGCTTTCTCAATCCGGGTATCGGTTATGGTGGAAGTTGTTTTCCTAAAGATGTTCGCGCATTAATTCACACTGCAAAAGAGAAAGGCTATGATGCTTATCTCTTGCGTGAAGTCGATGCCCTTAACGAACGACAGAAACAGTATCTCATCCATAAAGTTAAAGCAAAATTTGGACAGACATTAGTTGGGCATCGCTTTACTGTTCTAGGACTCTCGTTCAAACCACAAACCAGCGATCTCCGTGAATCACCATCATTAGTCTTGGTTCAAGAATTATTAAATCATGGTGCGGACGTCACCGTTTACGATCCTGTTGCTCATCCTGAAGCTCAGGACATATTCAAAGACAGAGTGAAATATGCTTCTTCTCTCGTAGATTCAACGATAGATAGTTCTGCTATTTTTCTCGCCACAGAGTGGGATGAATTTCGTAACGTTAATTTTACAGAATTAGGAAAAACCATGAAACATAAAGTAGTGTTTGACGGTCGTAATATCTACGAACCTGAGTTAGTTGCCGAAGAAGGCTTTGAGTATTTTGGCGTGGGAAGGAAATGAAGTTAATCATTCTTGCTTTTTCCCTTCTTCTATCTTTCAAAATCACAATCTTTAAAAGCGTCTTTCCTGTCACAAACAGCTCATGAGAGTGTTGGTTACCGGTGGTGCAGGGTTTATTGGTTTTCACGTAGCAAAAGCCCTTCTCGAACGCGGTGATGAAGTCGTTGTCGTTGACAATCTTAATGATTATTATGATGTTTCTCTTAAGAAAGCGCGTTTAGCGCAGATCCGTGACCGCATCACATTCTACCAAATCGATATCAGTGATCTTACCGACCTAAGAAAAGTATTTCAGAATCACCAATTCCATAAAGTTTGTCATCTTGCTGCCCAAGCAGGAGTACGTTATTCATTAGAGAATCCTCACGCTTATCATCAAGCTAACAATCAAGGTACGTTAAACATTCTTGAATTAATGCGTGAATTTAATCTTAAAGATTTAGTCTTCGCTTCATCTAGTTCGGTCTATGGGGGGAACACCAAAGTTCCTTTTTCTGTTGTTGATCCCGTTGACACACCGATCTCTCTTTATGCCGCAACAAAGAAACATTGCGAACACATGGCTCATGTTTATCATAAACTTTATGGCTTCAACTGTTTTGGATTACGTTTTTTCACCGTCTATGGTCCGTGGGGCAGACCCGATATGGCGTTGTTCAAATTTACTGATGCTATCATTAACGGAAAGCCCATCGAAGTCTACAATCAAGGCGATCACATTCGTGATTTCACATTCATCACCGATATTGTTGACGGCATCATCAAATCGTTAGACCTCGTTAACGGTTTTGAGATTTTTAATCTAGGCAATAACAACCCTGTCGAACTCTCTTATTTTATTTCCTGTATCGAAAAAGAATTGGGCAGAACCGCACAGAAGATCCTCCTACCCATGCAGAAAGGAGATGTTCACAAGACCTATGCCGATATCGACAAAACAAAACAACTTCTCGGTTGGGAACCGAAAACCAAGATCGAAGATGGCATCCACGCGTTTATCCAATGGTATCATCAATATCTTACTCTAAAGAACGGGGAAAGGAAACGAACCATTGCCGTTGTTGGCCTCGGTTATGTTGGCCTTCCTTTATCTCTGGCTTTAGCAAAACATTTTCCCGTCATCGGCTTTGACGTTAATGCTAAACGAATCGCCGAACTTAAACAAGGAAAAGATCATTCTCGTGAAGTTTCATCGCAAGAACTGACTTCGGCATCTCTCTCCTTTACTGCCGAACCATCAGAACTCAAAAAATCCGATTTCATCATTATCTGCGTTCCTACTCCTATCGATAACCATAATAAACCAGATCTTTATTGTATGGAATCCGCCTCGAGAGTAGTTGGTGAACATCTCTCGCGTGGATCAATTATCGTTTATGAAAGCACAGTCTATCCCGGCGTGACTGAAGATGTCTGCGCGCCAATCCTCGAAAAAGCCAGCGGGATGAAATGTGGTGTTGATTTTAAAATAGGATATAGTCCTGAACGAATGAATCCTGGTGACAAGCAAAGAACCGTTAATAAGATTGTTAAAGTTGTTTCGGGGATGGATGAAGAAAGTCTTGGCGTCATTGATTCCGTTTATAGCACGATTACCAAAACTCATCGCGCCTCGAGTATCAAAGTAGCAGAAGGTGCTAAAGTTATTGAAAACATTCAGCGTGATCTCAATATTGCGTTGATGAACGAGCTGGCGATTATCTTCGATAAAATGAATGTTCCCATCAATGATGTTTTGGCTGCTGCTGGAACAAAATGGAACTTCCACAATTACAAACCAGGCCTCGTCGGTGGACATTGCATCGGTGTTGATCCTTATTACCTAACCTATAAAGCTGAAGGCCTAGGTTATCATCCCGATGTCATTCTTGCCGGTCGCAGAATTAACGATGACATGCATCAGTTCTACACCCGCAAAGTGCTTAAGATACTGGCTAAGAAAGAACGTTTAAATCTCTCTCCTTCCGTACTTGTCTTAGGATTAACATTTAAACCAAATGTTGCCGACTATCGCAACAGTCGAGTAAAACATTTCATTAAAGAGTTGCAAGATCATAATGTTCGTGTCATGGGATATGATCCACTTCTCACTCCTGAAATTGTTGAAAGAGAATTTGGTCTTCCCTGGCATGATCCTACTCAGAAAAAAGAACATTTCAATCTCATCGTCTCTGCAGTTGACCATGATCCTCTGCGAACAATGATTCAACGAGGAGATTTTAATCATGCTGAAATATTTGACTTTAAGAATATCTAAAGTTAATAACAAATACAAACTATAACAAATACTTAATGTGGTGATGTGATGTGAAACTAAAAGAATTTGAATCCAAAGAATTATTCCAAAAAGTGGATATTCCTATTAGCAATGGTCTGCTCATTAAGAACATCAATGACATTCCTCCATTCCATGATGCGCGTCTGCTCAAAGTGCAGACGTTAGCCGGTGGCAGAGGAAAAGCAGGTGGAGTGTGTTTAGTACGGGGAGCGGATGAGGCAAGGAAACTTGCTTCCCGCTTCCTTCATTCTGTTTTTATGGACGAGCAGATTACCGAAATAGTCATTGATGAAAAAGTTGAAATTAGTAAAGAGCTCTATCTTGGAATTCTTTTTGATACTTCTAAACGCTTACCAGTTTTTATTTATAGCGAAGTCGGTGGTGCAGATATCGAAGAGTTGAAGCGGCGTGATCCAGCCAAAATTAAATTACGGGAGATTGTCTATCATCGTGGCTTAGTTGAAGACGACCTGTCTTTTCTGTTAAACGGTTCTTCTTTACCCTCAAAAATACAAGAGCAGGTCAAAGATGTGATGAAAAAACTCTATACCTGCTTCACTCGTTTTGATTGCAAAATGCTTGAGATCAATCCGCTAGTTGTAACTACTCAGAACGACGTTGTTGCCGTTGATGCTGTTGCAGTATTGGATGACGATGCTCGTTACCGCTGGGAGATTCCGTTTGTCGAGAGAACTAATAATCGGCCTGCGACAAAACGCGAAGCCGCAGCCCATCTCATTGACAAAGATGATTATCGCGGCGTCGCTGGAAAAACATTTGTTGATCTTGACGGTGACATTGCTATTCTAACCAGTGGTGGCGGAGCTTCTATGACACTGCTCGATGCGTTAGTAGATTACGGCGGCAAGCCTGCAAATTTTACAGAGTACAGCGGCAATCCTCCAATGGAGAAAGTGGAAAAACTTACACGTGTTGTTCTCGACCGTGAACATCTCTCTGGTTTACTTGTTGCAGGTGTTATTGCCAACTTCACGAACATCGCCGAAACACTTCGCGGCGTCTTAAACGTTCTCGTTGAGCAAAAGCCAAAATTTCCCATCGTTATCCGCAGAGCAGGACCCCATGATGATGAAGCCCGGGCGATGTTAATGGAAGCAAAAGAAAAATATGGATTGGATATTCATTACTATGATGAAAAAATATCTCTAACGCAAGCAGCAAAAATAATGGTTGATCTTTCACAGCAGTATAAAGAGAAACAACATCAACAACCATCAAAAAAGTCAAATACCCCAAAATCAAAAACGGGAGGTAAACAATAATGGCCATCCTCATCAATGAAAAAACACGTTTCTTGATTCAAGGCATCACCGGTAAACAAGGAGAGCAAGCCTGTCAAGAAATGCTCACTACTGGTTCAATCGTTGTCGCTGGTGTTACGCCGGGCAAAGGTGGACAGGAAGTACTTGGCGTTCCGGTGTATAACACCATCAAAGAAGCGCAACAGAAACATGAGATTGACTGTTCCGTTATTTTTGTGCCACCACGCGTTGCCAAAAGCGCCATTGTCGAAGCGATGGACGCGGGAATACCATTAATTAACGTCGTCACAGAAAATATTCCCGTTCATGACATGGCCTACTGTTTTTCTCTTGCCAAAGAAAAAAAAGCAATGATCATTGGTGCAACCTCTGCCGGTATTTTTTCCGTGGGGAAAGCAAAATGCGGTCCTATTGGCAGTGGTAAAGCTAAGATTGCGTTTACTCCTGGTCCGATTGGTGTTATCTCTCGCAGTGGCGGAATGTCTTGTGAAACCTCATTGGTTTTGTCTCAATCAGGATTAGGTCAATCAACTGTCGTGAGTATTGGCAGTGATGTTTTAATGGGAGCAGCGTTTGCTGAACTCGTACCCTTATTTGAAAAAGATAAAGAAACAAAAGGTATTATCTTATTTGGTGAAATTGGCGGAACATCAGAAGAAGATTTAGCGGCCTATCTCGTTAAACGGAAAGAACAGGGAAAACCGTTTACAAAACCAATTGTTGCCTTCATTTCTGGAAAGTTTGCTAGTAATATGCCGGGGGTCTCTCTTGGTCACGCTGGGGCGATTATTGAAGGAAATAAAGGTACACGAGAGAATAAAGTTAAAGTACTTCAAGAAGCAGGCGTGATTGTGGCAGAGATTCATCATGATGTCGCAAGATTAATAAAAGAAAGAATAATGAATAAAGACTGAGGCAAAACAAAATGGAATTCAAAACACGTATCTCAAAATTAGTCAACGAAGACGTCATTATTCGCGGTGAGAAGTTATCATCACTCATTTCTGGAGGGAAATTCAGCGACTCTATCTTCCTATTATTATCCGCAAGAAAACCTAGTTCTGTCGAAAGTGTCTTATTCGAAAAAATGCTCATCAGCGTCATCGATCACGGTATGGGCACAACCTCAAGTATGACTTCCCGCTTCATTGTTTCTGGTGGCAATGCTCTTAACGTTGGTGTTGGTGGTGGTATTCTCAGTATCGGCGATCATCACGGCGGCGCGATTGAAAAAGCCATGCAGCAGTTCTACACTTGGCAGAAATTAGGCAAAGAGAAAGTTCGTGTCGAAATCAAAGAGATGATCATTAATAAGAAAACAATCTATGGCTTCGGTCATAAAGTGTATAAAGATGAAGATCCACGCGTTATCTTGTTATTAGAAGAAGTCAAGAAAAAGAAATTCTCTTCCGCTCATCTTTATTTGAAAGAAGAAGTGGAAAAAACCTTTGCCGAAGCAAAAGGCAAGAAGATTCCATTGAACATTGATGGTCTATTGGCACTATTATTATGTGATTTCGGTTTCGATCCGCTGCTCGGGAAGGGCGTGTTTATTATTGGAAGAGTACCGGGGCTGGTGGCGCAATGCCATGAAGAATTAAAGTACGAGAAGCCGGTGCGCAGGGTTGAAGAGGAGGAGATTGAGTTGCTGAAAGAGTAGTTCTTCCACAATTTTTTTAAACCCTTCTTTTTCTCTCCTCTAAATGCCCACCATTATGCCTCAAGAAGAAGCGAGAATGGAAGCTGTGCTTCCTATTTTAGTCACTGATGTCATGCAGGCATTAGAAGATCAAGGCAAACATCCTGAGGAAGATTTTACCGATCATCTCCGTGTTGCGTTAAGAATAATTGTGCCCAAGTATCCTTCTATTGAAGATGACGTCTGGAATCCTAAGAAGAAAGAGATAATTGTGATGGATGTTTGTAAGATTATTGAGTTATAATCTCTTAAGAATCGTGTTCAATGTTCTTATCTGCGCCACAGTGAGCGTGCGACGAGCCGAGGGATGTTCCTCCGGAGTGGCGAGTAGATCAACATCGTGAATGTTGATCGTCGCACCGCTCACAATTAGCACAAATAAACTATTTTTTTGACATCACTGCTTTCATCTCCATAATCTTTAAATAATCATCTTCTCCTCCTCTCTCATTATGGACACAAGAAAAGCAGCAGCCTGGTTTATTATTGGTATCATGGTTCTCAGTATCGCCGGTTTTATCGGCGGAGGTCTTTCTTCTTCAACCCAAAATACTCCTCAGACTCAAGAATTCAACGGCTACACATTCACCCGAGAAACAAATCAGTGGACAGTCATCATCTCCGGTCAAAAGTACGGTTTCTTATATTTTCCTTCTGAACTATCAACTATCAATCTTCCGATTAATACCAACAGTTGGCGAAATAAAGAAAAAATCTATCTCATCCAAGATGCCTTGAACGCCAGCTCTTTTCCTCTCGAAAATTCTCTTAATCTTGTAGAAGCAGTATTCTATACCAATAACGTCCGTCTGCAAAAAGCTTGCTTCCAAGAAGAGAACTGTCCGGATCTACCGATCGTCAGCTGTACTTCATCAGCTTTAGTTGTCCGTTCTCCATTGTCTAACATCACTGAAACGAAACTAAGTAGTGACGATCAATGTCTTATTATAGAACCATCATCTCCATTAGAACTAGAACGGACTACAGAAAGAATTATATATCAGTTCTTGGGCGTAATGCCATAATCATTATTTTAGGGTGGGTGGGGTATATGACAGAAAAAGATTTACAAGATAAACGTTCAGAACTAGTATCCAAATTTAAACAATTTTTCTCTTCGGAGAAAACAGACTCTCCCGATCCACTAGCGCAGAAACGAAAAAAAGTAATCTCATTTTTCAAAGAAAATAAAACTTTACTATTTTACTGTGCTCTCATTCTTATCATCTGGCTCGGAGTTTCCATTCGTGTCTCTAACTTTCCATTGTTGAAAGACGTAACCACGGGAGAAATGGTTTCCACTGATCTCGATTCACATATCTATTATAAGTATGCTAAAGAAATTCTCAACACTGGTACTCTTTCACCAATAGATCATACTCGTTTCATTCCCCTTGGTGCACCAACCGCAAATTATGCTTTTCCCGCATATACCATCTATGGTTTGTACCAATTCCTTCACTTTTTTGACTCTTCAATCACCATCGATTATGTGGATGTCATCTATCCGATCATCGCGTTCGCTATTGGCGTTATATTTTTCTTCCTCATCGCACGACGCGTCTTTGGTAACTATGTTGGCTTACTTGGCAGTCTCTTCTTAGCAGTCATGCCTGCTTTCTTGCAACGAACGATGGGGGGTAGTTCAGATCACGATGCGTTAGGGATCATGTTTTTCTTCATCTCTCTCTATCTGTTTCTTGTCGCTTGGCAAGCCGTTACGACAAAAAAGGCATTGATCTGGGGTGTATTGGCTGGCATTGCCACGGGTTTAACTGGATTAAGTTGGGGGGCGTGGAAATTTGTAGCGCTCATTTTTAGTGTCTTTGTTCTCGTTGAATATCTTTTCAGAAAAGTGGAGTCACGGCAAATGTATGTCTATGCTCTCTGGTTTATCTCTGCAATCATCGTCATGGTCGGTTGGGTTCCTTTGTTTCCATTAAAATCACTCGTTACCTCTGTGACAACTATTCTTTCCGTCTTTGTTTTAGTTGTCCTTGCAATTGATTTTATTATCTTCCAAAAAAACTGGCTTGGTTTGAAACAGAAGATGCCCCAGAAATTACCCTCTTCATTTGTTAGCATTATTCTTGCTTTTGCGTTAGGAATCATCGGATTAATCATTCTAATCGGTCCGATGCACCTAACCTCTCAATTATCCGAGGCAAAATCATTACTACTTCATCCGATGGGGAAAGACCGTTGGGAATTAACCGTTGCTGAACAACACCAACCTTATTTCAAAGATATTATCAACAGTTTTAATCCTCAATTTGTGGGCATACCGGCATTGTACTTCCTCTTCCTCGTCGGAGCAATTCTCGCATTTTATACAATGGTCAAAGAGAATAAGCATACTTCTCGACTCGTCTCTGTTTACGTAGGATTCATTCTCTTACTGATGCTTACTCGCTATTCGTCAAGTGGAGTTCTCAACGGAAAGAGTACAATTTCCATCCTCCTTTACTTTGGCAGTTTTGTCGCTCTCGCTGCATTAATGATCTATTTTATCTTTAGAACATATCATCATGACAAATCCACCTACGACCAGCTAAAATCATGGAATAGTGGTATTCTCATGTTATTGATTTGGGCTCTTTTTATGGTCGTTGCCGCGCGCGGTGCCGTTCGTCTGATCTTTATCTTTGCGCCAGTTGTGGCACTATTCGCAGCCTATGCTCTTGTAGAATTATCTCATCTTTGTTTTGCTATCAAAAATAAAGGCACGCGGGCAATTCTCCTCATCTTGCTTGCTCTTGTCGTTATTAGTCCATTGGCCGCGCCATTCCAAGGAATCATTCCTGACAATTATGGGCAATCAAAAAAACAAGCGACTTATAGTGGTCCACCGTATAATCAACCTTGGCAGAGGGCTGGAGCATGGGTTCGTGAGAATACTCCTCAAGATGCCGTCTTTGCTCATTGGTGGGATTATGGTTATTGGGTTCAAAATGGTTTTGAACGCTCTAGTGTTTTAGATGGTGCAAACAAAGTAAAATATTGGAACTTTTTAATGGGTCGTCATGTATTAACGGGGCAAACCCAGGAAGAAGCGCTGCAGTTCCTCTCCGTTCACAACGCCACCAATATGCTTATCGTCTCCGATGATATTGGAAAATATACTGCTTATTCTAGTATTGGTTCAGATAAAGATTATGATCGTTACAGTTGGATTACTACGTTTATGATGAATCCCAAAGGAACGCAGGAAACAAGAAACAGCACTGTATTAATGTTTCAAGGGAGTTATGCATTGGACGATGACTTTACCTGGGATGGTCACGTCTTCCCTCGACAGGGCGCAGGTATCGGTGCTGTCTTTGTACCGCTTCGTCTCGCCGAGAGTAATGCTAGTGAAGGTAAGTTCACGTTGGGCCAGCCAACGATTGCCTTAGTAGAAAACGGTAAGCGAACAGATGTTCCTTTGCGCTGTCTTTTTGTCAACGGGCAGATGGTGAAATATTCCACGAAAGGTTATAACGGCTGCTTCAGAATAATGCCTATCCTCAAAAATGATGGGACGGTAGAAAGTAGTTTTGGTGCTGGTCTCTTTGTTTCCGAAGAAGGCATGAACGCTTTGTGGACAAACCTCTACGTTTTCGATCAAAAGAATCCTGACTTTAACACTTCGGCTTTCGAATTAATCTATGGCGAAAATGAGGCCAAGATTCCTCTCGTAATCATCAATGGTCAATTAATCGGGCCGATCAAAATCTGGAAGATCAATTATCCAACTGGATTTGTCGTTGATGAACAGACAAAGAAGGAGTATTTGGGCGGCAATGAATATCTGCCGGATTATTTCTTTGAGGTTAATTAGAGGTATTGTTTTCTTTTTCTTGTTCTTTTTTGTATTTACTTTAAAGTTGTTCTAAATTTATTTAAACTAAGATGGTCTCTGACATAACATCATTGAGGATTACTATGGATATAGATAAATCATTGGACGCAATGGAAGGATGGTCATACGGAGTTTTCGCGGGATTAACAGGTAATAAAACCGATCCTGCAAAAATTATTGAACTCTGTAAAAATATCAATGCCGAAGGAAGAAAATTAGAATATCGTGGAACTGGCATCAAACATTATGAGAAGAAATTAAAAGAGGCCGAGCAATCAGCATTGTCAGTAAAAAAACATTTTGAAGAAGTAGACGCAGGTTATGAAGAATTTTTTAAAAAATATAAACGAAGAATCAGCACTCCTGAAGATCGGTATGCTATTGGTTATCAAACTTGTGCAATGAAAACAGAATATCAATCTAATTTTCATAATACAACAAATAAAATGGGTCATTCATTTTACGGCGGAACTTACCAACTGGCGAATGGAAGAGAGTTATTAAGGGCCTATGCTTCTTTTATCACTTCTCCGGTAGTTAAAAAAGAAATTGAATTTGTGAGAAAAGCAATAACACAAATGAGGGCGGCAGCTCAAGTGATCATTAGCGCGATGGAAAAGATCACAAAGTTAGATCAGAAAAATCAAGACCAATTAAAAGTGAAAACAGAAGCTCTTTATCTTTCAGTTAAAAAAGATGCTGTTTCAATGTATAATACCAGTAAACTTGAAATATCAATGGGCGATAGAAAGAAAGAGAAATTAAAACTTGGAAAACTTAGATTCAATTCCGAGACAGATTTGAACGGTGCGAATGTAAATTCCACTTTTAACCGTGATATATCTGAAATCATGGATTATATTAAAGATCATCTTAAAAATTGCAAGAAAAAACCTCTTTCATAATTATGATAGACCCCTTCTTCCAACTCCTCGTCCTCTTCTTCGTCATCTTCGACCCTCTTGCTAGTTTTGTCCTTTTCACCGTCGCCACCCGCAAGATGTCGAGCATCCAGCGCAAGACGACGGCAATCATCGCTGTCTTTGTCGCCGCAACAATTTCGTTTCTCGTCTTATTCTTTGGTCAAACGCTGTTGGATTTGTTTAACACGAAAATCGCTGAGTTTCAGATTGCCGGGGGGATTATTCTCGGCATCCTCGGTGTCAAAATGGTCTTAGGCTATTCCCTTGTTGATGTCGATCGTGTTGAGGGAGATTCCAGTTGGGCTATCGCTTCTATTATTGGTACACCCCTTTTAACCGGACCAGCAGCCATCACTTCCATTATCTTGTCTGTGAATGATTATGGCAAATTTACCACTGGTTTAGCCGTCGGAGTCGTACTACTTGGTACGGCAGTTCTATTCTATAATGCCGAAAGAATGACTAAAATTCTCGGTAAGACTATGATCCAAGTCATTTCCACCACTCTTGGCTTGATTACGCTGTCATGGGGGATAAAGTATATTTTGGCGGGGTTGGGTCTATAAAGAATCTAATAATTATTTCACAATCGTCGTCTTATCCATTCTAAAACTTCCATCTCCATTATTATAAAACAAAAAGACACCATCCCTATTATCGACAGCGATTACATCTTCTAGTCCGTCATTATTGATATCAAACACGCCGAGTTGTTTCACTCCTTCTCGGAGCATTCCAATCGTCTTACGGGTATATCCTTCTGTTTTAACCGGTAGATTTACAACTTTATTCTTAAGATAGCTATTAACTTCGTCGCGTTGCGTATCTTCTTTCTGTTTCTTCGAATTTAATAAGACGTAAACATTCCCTGATTGTTCTCCTACAACTAAGTCAACATAACGATCTCTATTTACATCACTTGGAATCACAAAATAGCGTGGTGAACAATTAGCAATAACACTGGTTAGACTAGCAAGACAACCTAACGTTTGATACCATTTCATCTTAACACCTCTTTCTTTTCCGTAATTACAACCACATTAAAACACCAATTTGGAATAACACAAAACGGTTTTAATCCTGCATATAACCAACCCGTATATTGTGGTATAACCTGGGTTAATTGAAAGAAGAACGGAATTGTTGGGGACAATCCTTTTTTTCTTGTAATCCTCAAATGTTTTTGCAACAAACGATAATATTCACTTATCGGCCGATCACCTGGATGATAATCTACCTTTGCCGTACGCAATAATTCTCCCGTTAAGAGAAAGAGCACGCGTGAAGAAAGATGCGCTTGATTAGGAATACTCCACATTATTTTGCCATTTGGTTTTAAGATGCGTGTCAATTCTTCAATCAGTTTTTCTTGTTCTAACAACGGAAAATGTTCAATTACATCGAGACAGAGAATCACATCAAAAGAATTGTCTAATAGATCATTTTGCAGTAGGTCGCCTTTCTTAACATATTCTGAACCGTAGAACGCATCAATACCCGTAATATCATATTCTTTCTTACGAAAATATTCAACGAGTAACCCTTGTCCGCAGCCAGCATCAAGAATCTTATACGTTTTAGGAGTCTTCTCCAACAGTTTTGTCACGTACTTCATCTTTGCCACAAACGTGTGACGATACGACCATTTCTTAAAAGACCAATGGGGGTTTATCTTCTTGAGATGATCCCCAGAATAGAGCCGTTCATAGTTCATGAGATGGTGGGTGAAAGGGGCTTATTTAAAGATTGTGAAGTAGAAAGTATCAAGATATACTAAAATGCGCTAGACTTCGAACATTTTTCAGCGCATTTTATATATATCTAAAACTCCATTTAATATTCGATTTCTATGGAGTTTTAGTATAATCTCGAACCAGTTAATTTCCGATACATTCTCCAATCCATCTCTTTCCACTCATTAAACAGTGATTGAGAGATCTTATCCTGAAATAAACATGAACCTAAATCAATAATCGAAACACTCTTTTGATCTGGCGCGATAATCACATTTCGAGTTAACAACTCTAACTTTACTAGTCCCCTCTCATGGAGCTCTCCTACTGTTCTCTCTAGTTGTGTTTGTAATCCTGTCTCTTCTAGTTCTCGCCATCGCGGTTGATGTCCTTCTTGATATTCTTTTAAGATCGCATCATAACCTGAAATAGTGTCATAATTCTGGACGAGATGAGTAATCCCTTTAACATCACAAGCTAAATCCAAAGCGCGCACTTCTGTGGCAATGTGATCACACTCCCACTGATCAAAATGATTAAATGCTTTGAGAACATAAAGAGTCCCTTCTTTCTCCACTTTTAACACGAAGCGAGGGACATGCTTATACAAGTCTTCTTGAAAAACAAAGGTTGGATCTATGCGTTTCAGAAGTCCATTCATAACTATTTGTCTCATTTGTACAGAAAATCAACGATTATTTAAAAAACAACCTTCCACTTCAATAAACCTTTCTAAACTGATTATACAATCTCTTCCCAAAATGCGATCCTGTTGCGAACCGTCGCAGTGTATTATATGCTTTATCGTTACGTGAAACTTGATAAACCGCACTTCCAATCAGCGGTCCAAGACGATATTTCAAATGTGACTTCTTTGCCAGTCCTCGACCTAGCTTCAACGCCTTCACCCGTTCCTCGTACGTAAATTCATTTGTCTCAAAAACAGGCAACCCTAGCTTCGTCGTAGAATTTTTCAAGAATTCTTCTTTAGGCACTAAAAACCGTGCTCGTCCGGACTTCTCATTATCACACAACCATTTATAGATTTCCGTTCCTGGATAAGGGATCATATTCGAGAAATTAACATAATCTGCTGGAATTGATTTGGCGTATTTAATTGAATCCATCGCCCGTTCAAATGTTTCTTCTTGGTGGCCAATAATAAAGTTAACCGCAAATTTCAACCCAATTCGTTTCGTGAGATGAAATGTTTCAGTTGCTTTCTCTAACGTAATCGCTTTCTTGATAATCTTTAACATTTCAGGATTTCCTGTTTCTAATCCGTAGGCAACGAACTCACAGCCGGCATCTTTCATCAAGCGCAACAGTTCTTCATCAACACGGTCTGCGCGAATCCCGTTGGCGCAGTTCCAGCGAAATTTCATTCCACTCTCTAAAATCATCCGACAGACTGTTTTTGCCCGATTCAAATCCATCGTAAAAACATCGTCGACAAATTCAAAGAAGCGATAGCCTTGGTCATAGAAATATTTTATTTCAGTAATAATATGTTCTGGTCCGCGCGGGCGGAACGCTTGCCCCATACTCACTTTAACATCGCAATAGGTGCAGCTATAGGGACAGCCGCGTGAAGTTTCAATTGGCAAGCGTTTGTCAATAAAATGAATGTATCGTTGTAACTCAAATTTGTGATATGCTGGATGCGGCAGGTCATCTAACTGCCAATTCAACTTCCGAACTTGGTTTTCGATGATTTTTCCTTCTTCGTTGCGCCAGACAATACTACGGATCTGTTCTAACGGATAACCGAGGCATAATTGCAATAATGGAATTTCTCCATCACGCGTCACACCAAAGTCCGCCTTTGTTCGCTCAAGTGATTCTCCTTTCACAGTGGAAATATGCGCCCCACCCAGAACTACTGGTAAGCCCGTTCCTTCTTTAATTTGATTAATTATTTTGTACGTATTATCAAAATCAAAACTGAACATTGTAATACCAATTAAATCCGCTTTGAATTCTTTCGCTTTCTTTATCACATCTTCAACTGTATAATCTAGTTGTAGATCAATGACAGCATTTTCAATATGATATTTATCCAGATAAGCCATCAACATCGCTACGCCCAAATGCGGATTTAATGCTCGTCCGTAACTCGCAGAAACTTCAGTAATTACAAATAGAACGCGCTTAAAGCGTAGTTTGTACTCCGGTTTCCAAGCATCCGTTTCTTCTTGAGATGGTATACCTGTTAAATTGGGAGATTGTCCAGATTGTACTATTTCGGTAGGAGGAGTCATAAAACCACTTCTTTAAATTAAAAGTTAACAATTGTGAATCTGTCTGCTTTTATATAGTTTTTGGAATTTGTCACTCTTAATTTAAAAATGCTATGAAACAAATCCATGTCATTAAATTTATTAAATGATTTTTTGTTCATAACCGGGATGTTTGATTATTCTCTCATTCGGCAAGTACTTTTAGCACAAGAACCAGAACAGAAATCATTTACCTCTGAAAAAGAACGTTTTACCGCTGCGCAAGCATTAGGACCAGACTTTGACGCCTTGCAAGTTATTGCAAAATATGGGCAATTGCGCGGTTGTTATCAAATCCAAGAGCCTTTTCCTGATTTAGAAGATCATCTATTCGCAAAATGGAATCATGCCTGCCGCAAATATAATGGCTCTCGCCCGGATCATTTCATTCACCAACTAGCATATCATTATCTTGGAGAATATCCTGGGTGGAGAGAAGAGCTTCCTAGTAAAGACTATGAGCTGATTTTTCAAGCATTTCAATTGTTGGTCATTCCTGGGTTAATGATTGGCAGAATTGATGCTTTCGCTGCCGGGAAAGTGCGTTCTAACACGTTAGAGAAGATTTTGGTGGGATATGAGGAGTTTAGGGTGTTTACACAGATAAGATAGAGGTGGAGTTTAACAATTCATTTAAACCATATCCTTTTCTTCTTCAATTCTCATGTCTAAACAATACCACATCATTTATCGTAAGAAAGACTGCATTGGCGCTGGCGCCTGTGAATTTGCCGCCCCCGAATTATGGCATTACGACAAAGAGAAAAGCATCGCTACGTTAAAAGATCCCAAAACTCAGAAGACCGACGAACAAGAAGAATTGATTATCGACGAAGCAGATCTTCCACGGCACTTAGAAGGAGCGCAAGTCTGTCCTGTTAGTATCATTGAGATTTATGATTTGGAGACGGGTGAGAAAATTCATCCTAAAGATTGAGAAAATTCTCCTAGCAATTTATCTAAGCGTTGATCAATAGGAAGAGATTGACGAGAGATAAAATATTTTTTACCTAATCCTTCATTTGAAAAGAGGAGTTCAACATCTCTTTTAAGTATAACCCCCGTAATTTTAATGGGACAATCTGTCTCGGGACGTGCCTCTACCGTTTGCTGATCAATGTAACTACATGAGATTTTATGGGGATAACAATATTTTCCATATCCTTCTCCTTTTTGGTAGACGACAGCATACACTAATTTTAAATTACCTTTCACATCATACCGTGCTTCACTGGCAAAGCTTGTATCACCATCGTACTGAATAAACCGTTGCTCTAGATAGACTTGACTCTCCTGATCATCTATTGATTGCAACGGTAAGACAAGTAGTTCTGACACTTCCCCTTGCTCTAATTTCTTTCCCCTTGCTGGGACGGTTCGAACAAGCTCGTACCTTCCTTGAAACTTCCTCACTTCTAAGACTTTATCTCTTTTTAAAACAGTAATCGCTGCCGTTTCGTTATTCTGAAGAAGATCTTTTGCTCTCAGGAAATCGTGTACTTTTTGTTCTAGTGGATTCATTATCTGTAGTCAAAAGATCAATTCTATTTAAAGGTTAACTAGTTTTTTGTGATTGTCGGTCTGCAATTCATTTTCACTCGCTCCAGAAATTACTTCTTCTTCACTTTTTCCACGTAACTTTCTTATCCCATACCAATTCCAACCAATCTTCAACAACACCGTCACCCCCGTGGCAATCGGTGCTCCCAAAATACCCCAGTAACGGACAAACACCATCACTAATCCCGTGTTAATGATCGCTGTAATCAAAAAGTCAATAACAATTATCTTGAAATAAAACTTTGAAATACTATTTTCTCCTACCAAAATAGAATTGAGATAAGAATAAACCACCAATAACGTTGAAGAAATAACCAAAGCCACGGGAAGCCAGCGATGAGCATATTGTGCTCCATAGAGAAGAGGCACGGCCACATAACTTAACAGCAGAATCAACCCCGAAAAGGGGATCAGCAATTTACTAATCTTTATTAGTGATTGTCGTAGTTTATACTTACTCACCACTGCCATTGGTAAGACCACAACGGGAAAGACATAGGCAATAAGGCGAATAATATTACTCATCGATGCCTGCGCCGAATAAACTGCTTGCTGTTCAAATCCCACCAAGTAAGGAAGAAACAGATTATCCGTTTCTCGCAGCAAATAGAATCCTGCCTGCATTAAAAACAGCGAGATTGCCAGAGAAACATAACTTTTTGTCTCTACTGTCTCATCTTGTGGTGTGGTCTTCCACAATTTGAAGATTGTCGGCAAAGCAATAACTCCAGCAATAAAAAGCGCCAGCGACATACTCATTAACAGTAAATTGAACTCGAAAGAGAATACTGCAAAAAGTATGATGAACATAATAAAGACAATTCTATTAACCAGTGAATAGACCGAACACTCCGTAAATCGCTTAAACCCGCGAAGCAAAGAATACGTCAAGTAAAAAAAAGTATAGGACAAAATATACACCATAAAATTCCACTTCAATCCTCTCGTCGCAAACAGCGAATCAAGAGTAAAAAACGGAATCATCAATAAACCAGTGAGGGGAATAATAAACAAGATTGATTTATAGAAACCATCTTTCAATTTTCCTGGAGACTTAACTGTAACTTGAGTGATCGCCTCCGGAAAGCCTAATGAAGTAAATAAAAACACAACTGTCACCAAACTAAAAAAGTAAGAGAAGATACCTAATTCCGTTTGTCCATATAACCGAGCAATCAATACCTTTGTAACAATAATACTTAAAGCAATCAATCCATACAAAAAGAATGTCTTGATGAGATGCTTTGATGTCTCACCAGTTCCTAAAATCTTCTTCTGCCAATCTTGAACATTCTGATAAATCTTTAAAAAAAACGAAATCATTGTAGGAACTGAGATACTGCCTCGTGCATTGTACATATCGGTTGTTGATACGATGTAAACTGATGTGCTTCTGCTTTTCGCAGCGTTTCCGCTAATAATTCAACAGTCTCACAATACAGCAATGCCCTTGTTTCTTTAGCCATTGCTTCTAAGTATTCTACTTGATGTCGCGGATCTGTTCTATCACGATTAGGCAGGGCAATTAATTTCTTTCCTAGTCGGAGAATTTCAAACACCGTTCCCGGGCCACCGTGGCAGATCACTATCTCAGCAGTAGAGTAATATTTGTTTAACTCAGGATCGAATGTGAACCATTGACAATGCTTGGGTTTATAATTTCCATGCCCTAGTTGAATAACAATATTCTGTTTCACCACTCCTTCTCTCTTCAAGCGATCGAGTTCTTCAACTAGAGGATCGAACTTGCCATTTCCTACTGTCACAAAAATAGTGCCGACAGATTGTTCTTTACCCTCATTTTTTAATCTATTTTTGTTCATGACAACCTTCCCGCATACACTGCTTTCGGATAGACTTTCTTCATACTCTCCCACTGCACGATAAACAGATCACTCACTGGATAAACTAGTTTTCCTGTGAGAGATTTATGATGTACGCGCACCCATGATTCTACAAACATTGTCTTTATTCCTTTTAGTTTTGCCAGCCAGAACAAGGGGATCGTCAATGCTGGTCCGGCACTCAGGACTGCATCTGGTTTTACTTTGCGAAGAATTTTAAACGCCTGGACTGTGGAAGGAACCATATTCTTTGTCACTTTTAGTAGCGATTTATCTTCCATCAGGCGTGGATTACGCATCGTATGAACATTTCCTTTAAATTTAATTTTAGCGCTAGAAGTCCGATCATCATGTCCTATGATATACTCATAATCATACTTCTCTCCCAACAAATCTATTAATCGTAAAATTTGGGCCGTGTGGCCGCCCATCCCTAATACTACTAGTACTTTCCGCTTCATTTTCTATTTATGGTTTGATAAATTTTATAAAGGTTAGGGAAGAGTAAATCACCATAATCAGGTGGGTAATGGGGAAAAAGACCGAAAAACAGCAGCAAAAAAGCGATTCAAAACCAGTTCTCACTCCTTCTTACTCTGTTGGTAAGACTGATATTGCTTCTTCTCTTTCTCAGAATCTCCCCCAAAATAACCTTGATGTTGTGGTCGCAGTTGGTGCTAACGAAAGAACACCTGTATTAATAAAAGCAGACCTTCCTGAAAAACTCACTTCTCCTCTTCCCAGAGAAAAATCCATTCCCATTTTTCCTCAATCAAAATCAAAGCATCTTTGGCAGCAAAAAATAATCCCCTTCTTTAAAGATAAATGGAATCTCTCTTTCTTAGTAATCCTCTTTCTTGGTTTACTCATTCGCTTGAAGTATATTTGGCAGGAGAGTATTTGGAATGATTCGGCCGTGCATTTGTGGTATGCTGTTAAAGTAACAAGAGAGCCACTGTTTCTCTTCAGCAGAGAATATCTCCTAGGTGATTATACCATCCCTCAAAGTATTATGGCGTTTGTATATTTGTTTACGGGAGATATTCTCCTTTCTAGTCAGCTTGTTGCTTTACTTTATGCAATGGTTGGTATTGTATTCATGTATCTTCTTGGTACGGAACTAAAAAATAAATATGCTGGTATTTTAGCTGCAGCACTCTTAGCGTTTAATCATCTCTTCTGGTTCTACAGTTCCAGACCACTTGCAGATTCTCCCCTTCTTGTCACTACCATAATCCTCCTCTATTGCATCGTTCGCTTAGAGAAAGAGAATAGTCTGAAGTGGAGTATTCTTACAGGGGTAATGTTTGTTGCAGTAATGCTCACAAAAGTCCAAGCCATGACTTTTACTTTAGCGTTGTTAATCTATTATCTTCTCTTTAAGAGAAAGAAAATGTTTACCGAGAAAAACATTCTCTATTCCTGGCTCATCCCCGCTAGTTTATTGCTTATTGCGCAAGTCGTTGGCACATTTGCTTTTCACACTGGAATACTCAATCGTGTCTTTCAACTTTTTCTTGATCAGCGGGGGATGCCTTTTGGTTTTGAAGCTTTCAAAATGGTTCAGTGGATATTTTCTTGGCATCTTCTTGTTTTAGCGGGATTAGGGGCCGGTTGCGTTCTCTTCTACAAAACAAAAAATTATTATTTTCCCATTATCCTTTTTCTCTTCTATTATCTCTTCTTTGAGATCAATGTTGACAACACCCAGGATCGCTATGTTCTTCCTTTATTATCTATTGGTATTATCCTAGCTATCTTTGCTCTTGACGAAATTTATCAGTTTGGTTCTTTGTTTATTAACCGAAAGATAGCATTCTTCATTCCACTTCTTATTGTTTCTTTAATCGCTTGGAACTATTACCAAACCGGTGAGGCATTAAATCATGGTAAGTCATTCACCTATACCGGTTATCAAGAAGCAGGTCAATGGATCAAAGACAATGTACCCCCTGATGCACCTATCTTCGCTGGAGAGTATCGTTCCATTAGAGCCTTTGCGGATAGAGAATTTGGTGGGCCTCCTGGTCCTCCCAGTGAAGATTATGGAGGAACAGTATGGAATCTCCGTAGTCCTTATCGCTACACCGAGGAGAACACCGCAGTCGGTTCGCGGAATTTTGAAGAAGATGTAAAAATGCTCACACAAGAGAGTGATGTCTATTTAGAAGTTGATATTTGGGAATATGCCCAACCCAGTTGGTATTGGCCTCTTTCTCAAAAGAGTTTTAATTATTTTTCCAGCTTAGGGTTTAAAGTTGTTCATATTGTTGAGAGAGAAATTCAAACAAAAGATGGACCAAAGAAAGTACCGGTTATTTTCATCTTAAAGAAAGAGAAAAATAGTGTTGAACTGAAAATTATATCACCCTAAATAATTACCATGAATGATACCCAAAAACAATCTCGGAATTTTGCCACTATTCAAGTAGATCTTGATGGATTGTGGACCACTTTGGAATATTATGGTCACCAACAAGAATGTGGGCCCGATCTTTTTTTTGAGAAAGCCGTGCCTCGCTTTCTAAACTTATTTCAAAAATATAATCTTAAAGCAACATTTTTTCTCATCGGAAAAGATGCCGAAGTCCCCGAAAAAGCAGCAATTATCAAGCTGATTCAAGATCAAGGGCATGAGATTGCCAATCATACTTATTCTCATCCATTTGGATTTCGTTCGCTTACCCATGAACAACAAAAAGATGAGATTTCCAAAGGAGAAGAGATCATTCGTCAAATCACTGGAAAATCGCCAAATGGTTTCAAAGCACCAGGATACGACATGGATCATCACGTTTTAAAGATACTTCATGAAAAGAAGTATTCTTATGACTCTTCAATGATGCCGACATTTGTCTATCCTTTCCTGATGCGTTTAAACCATTTGTTTTCTGGTGGAATACGTCGAACACACGGCCCTAAATGGTATTGGGTTATTGCTCCAAATAAGCTTTATCTTCCTTCTTTAAAGAAAGAATGGAGAAAGGAGTCAACGGGCAAACACATTACCTCCCATAATCTTTTGGAAATACCTAGTTCCGTTGTTCCTTTTTTTCGCTTGCCATTTCACGCCACATTTGCTCTGCGTTTTGGAAATATTTATTTCAAAACAGCTTATGCTCTTTTTCGAAGAAAAAAATCTTCCCTTGTCTATGAATTTCATGCTGCAGACCTCGCCGATACCATTAGTGATCCACGTCTTTCACATCTGAAAAATTATCCTCTTGAAAAAAGATTACAACTAGTAGAAAAAATAATCCAAAAGATTGCTACTGATTATACTGTTGTCACAACTCAAGAGTTGGTTAAGAGGTTTTCTCCATAATGGCTGTTACTCCCATTACTGCAAGCGATGAGCAAGACTATAATGAGTATATCACTCAATGCAGTGTCGCAACATTTGAATATACCTCTCATTGGAGTCAAATAATCTCAAACTCTTTTGGATTTAAACCGTATACTTTGATCAGTCGTGGAGAGGATGGAAAAATTAATGGTGTTCTTCCTCTTTTTAAAGCGAAGAGTATCTTCGGAACACGCCTTGTTTCCACACCATATGCCGTACAAACACCAATTATTGCTCTGAACACTATGACCTACCAAGATTTGGTACGCTCTGCCATTAAACTTGCTCAATCCGAAAACGTAGATTACCTTGAAATTCGAGGAGAACCAGAGATTACAATTCGTGAAGATAGTCCATTTAAAGATACAAGTTCTACCAAATCAATTTCAAATTATTTGGAAACAGGGGAGAACGATAATCCGGCTGTGAAACTAGTTCAGCATCAGACAGTATATAACTTCTCATTGTCAATTTCCTCTGGACCAGAAGAGATTCTGAAAAGGCTCCCCAAAAGTAGCATCCGTTGGGGAATTAAAAAAGCTCAGAACAGTTCTCTCACCATTCAAAAAGGAAGATCATCACAAGAGATCTCTGATTTTTACAACTTGTTTTTAAATACCAGGAAGAAGAGGGGTGTTCCTGGATATCCTCTGATTTATTTCAAGGATATTGTTCAACGTTTTGATAAAAAATGTCAAATCTATGTCGCGCATCATCAACGAAAACCAATCGCCGCAATTCTCCTTCTCTATCATCAGAAAGAAGTTCGATATGCTTTTGCAGGTGCTGTCCATAATCGTTCTCTCCTGCAACTTCAGCCTTATCATCTATTGATTTGGGAAGCAATTAAAGATGCTCATCGTGATGGTTATACCACATTCAATTTTGGAGGAGCAACAGTTGAGGCCAATGATGGCGGGTTATATGAATTTAAGAAGAAATGGTCTGAAGAAATAACTCCCATCATCTCCTATTTTTATTTCCAAAAAAATCGTAAACAGATAGAACCTAACTCCCGTTTATTCGGAATTGCCAGCCACTGTTGGAAACACCTTCCCCTTTGGTTTATCAAAAGAATTGATCATTATATCATTCGCCAGTTTGTATGATTTTAGAAGATCTATCACTCAATGGGATATCTCCATGACCAAAAATAACATTAAAGAACCAGCTCCATATGTCATCTCACTGTTACGGCCAGGAGATTTTGCAGCCTATTCCTCGTTTATCCAATCATTTCCTGATGCTTTGTATGAACATTCTTTAGAAATAATGAATCTAATTAAGAATAATTTTAAATTTGAACCCAAATATATTATTGCCAAAGAGGAAGAAAAAATCGTCGGCGTTCTTCCTCTCTTTCGGGCTCGAAGTATCTTAGAAGGGACACGCTATGTTTCTATTCCATTTTTTCCGTTTGGGGGAGTAATTGGTATTAATCTTGAAGTAAAAATGATGCTTCTTGAAAAAGCAAAGGAGATAGCCCGAGATGGAAAATTCTTGGAGATCCGCCAGCGAGGAATTCTAGAATCCGATCTTACGAATGGTTTAATCAAGCAAGCACCAATCACTGACTTTTTAATAGAAATAAAAACATCAGAAGAAGAAATGTTTGCTTCATTCTCCAAAGACGTGCGCTACGACATCCGTAAAGCGCAGCGAAACAATCTTCAGGTGATTATTAGTTCTGATCAATCTCAATTAGATGATTTCTATCGTGTTTATCTCAATACTCGAAAAAAGAGGGGAGTTCCAGCCTGGCCATACTCTCTGTTTAAAGAAGCTCTAACTACTTGTCCTACTATTGTAGCTGTGACGTACATTCAAGATAAACCTATTGCTGCATCTTTTCTTTTTCTTGAAAAAGATACCATTGAATATGCCTTTGCTGGTACCGATTATCGTTATAACTCCATCAGTCCCTACTACCTTTTATTATGGGAGATTATCAAATATTCTATTGCTAACAATTATCACTTTCTGGATCTTGGTGGTTCAACAAAAGAAATGAATGACGGAAAAATGTATTCTTTTAAGGAGAAATGGGCAACACAAACTCGAGATATTCCCTATTATTTTTATGCTGCTGATCAACGTAATATCCCCTCTTTAAAAAAATCATTCGGGTTGTATCGTCTCTATGGAAAAGTCTGGAGTTTACTTCCCACTCGGATAATCCAGATGATTAGTCCGTTTATCATAAGACAATTTAAATAAACTCCACGAAGTTGAAAAATATGGATCCTCAAATAAAGAATTTAATTGGTAAAAAGATTACTGCCAAGATTGATCCTAGAATCCTCTTCCTCATCGTCTTTGGAATGGTTATATTTGCTTTAAGACTATTTAATATCCAAGAATCTATCTATGACGACGAATCTAATTACGCGTACTCACTGACGGTAATGGATAACTTTGGGTTTAATCATGATTTTTCCTCTCCATTTCTATTTAATCTTCTCTACAAACCGTTCCTCTTATTATTTGGGTTAAAGACTTGGGTGTTTCGTCTTATTCCATGGCTTTTTGGAATTCTCAATACTACTCTAGTCTATTTAATTACCACTAGAATGTTTGGTAAGAGGGCGGCTTTTTGGTCGGTGCTGTTGATGCTCATCTCTTTTTATCCCACCCTAGCGGGTCTCCAAGTTGATGCTGAGGGAAGCGCAATTATGTTTTTTGCATTACTCTTCCTTTTCGCATATATTGAGAGTTGTCGCTTAGATCAACAGAAACGCTTCTTCTGGCAGATCCTTGCCGGAATTGCTTTGGGCTTAGCCATCATTACTAAATACAACGCTGTTTGTCTAGCGTTAATTCCTTTAGCATACTCTTTTCTTCGAACTCCAAAGATCAATCCAGGAGAATCTCAGGGAGAATCTCGTGATCGCATCAAAAATAGATTCCGATTAGTATTCCATGATCTTTTCTTTATTTATCTCGTTGGCTTTACTCTCTTTATTGCAGCACTGCTCTTAGGAATTCTTGTCTCACCTCAACACTGGTTGGAGTTTGTGCCAATTATTTCCTGGCAGGAAGGATTTGGAGAAGATTACCGGCCGCAATTTGCTAGTCCTTTAGGGGTGGCGATGTTTTTTCTCTGGTCAACACCATTACTATTTGGTTCGTATATTTTAGTTCTTATTCAAGATAAATCGACAAGGAGAAAATTACTTCTTCCGTTAACTTGGGTTTCTACTACTATTTTATTTTATACTCTTGCCATGAACTATGGTTCGATGGATCGTTATTTCATGCATACTATTCCTGCGTTAACAATGCTCGGCGGATATTTAATCTCTCAGATAGATTTGACTAAGAAAGATTTGATGATTGGATTATTATATACTGCTCTTTTTAGCGGACTCTTTTTTGTTCTCAACTCTTTCTCAATAAAAATGATTGGCCGCTTCCCCGAACTGTATCTCTCAGAATTAAAACAAGGAAATCTTCATTTTTTATTTTCTTATACATCTGCTTCTGGTCCAACTTTTGGTGTTAATTTTGCTACCATCTTCTGGAGCTCATTGTTAGCAGCTCTTTTTGCCATAGGCTATCTTCTTTGGAGGCAAAAAAAACCAAATTATGCTAGAACTGCGCTTCTTCTTTTCTTCGCCGTTGGTTTTGCATTTAATGTATTCTTAACTTCAGAATATCTCTTTCATCCCACTACTGTTGACGTAAGTACGGTTAAAGATCAGATGCTATCATATGTTACAACCACCGAACTTTCCGCTCCATTCTATAGCAATGATGCCGGA
>Ga0082335_1001071_pt1 | contig 62508 bp, 65 predicted proteins | sample Subgrocontami58m_FD_72375 | JGI IMG/M metagenome (GOLD analysis project Ga0082335, IMG submission 72375) | Subsurface groundwater microbial communities from S. Glens Falls, New York, USA - GMW37 contaminated, 5.8 m (SPADES assembly) (version 2) ... | reverse complement strand
GGAAGCGAAGAGAAAATTCTGGGCATACCAACGCATGAAACGGTATGCTGAGGAAAAAATGGCTTTGGTTGGCTAGAAATTAGGTAATGAGATTAGATTGAAGATTTATGCAACACTGCAATACGCGCTGTTTTTCTCCTCCTGAAAGCTTGACGCCCCTCTCCCCTACAATCGTGTTCTCTCGATAAGGCATGTTTTTTACAGTTGAGTCGAGCTGTGCCATCTTAATCGCCTGCATAACTTCTTTTCTCGTTGCTTTTGTATTAGAAAACAGTATGTTGTTATAAATTGTGTCGTCGAAGAGTATACATTCCTGCGGCACTATACTAAGCTCTGAACGCAAAGACTCTTGCTTGAATTTCTTGATGTTCTTACCATCAATAAGAATCTCTCCTGAATCTAAATTATATAATCTATAGAGCAGCTTGATAAGAGTGGTCTTTCCACTTCCTGAATGTCCTACAAGGGCTACTTTCTCTCCTGGCGCAATTTTCAAATTGAAATTATCGAAAACAGTTTTATGATTATACTTGAAATTGACTTTCTTAAACTCAATTTTTCCTTCTCTTATGAATTCTGTCTTCGCATCTGAAGAATCTTTGACTTCCTGCTCAATTTTCCCATATTTAAACAAATCGTGGAAGTCAGTCATCGCCCTATAATAATCTCTTACCCCGTGCATGAAACCATAGATGCTGCTGAACAGGCCGCCGTACATGGTATAGATGAATACAACTGTGCCGAGTGTTATGTTTCCTAAGAGATAACCTCTGATGCTGAAGTACATCAAAAAGAATGTTCCTGCCCATAAGATTAAATTCTGCCCTGCATCAAGCCAACGGAAGTAGTTCCAAAATCTCTGTAAAGCATTTTTAGTATTTGTGGTGAGATTCATGTATTTTGCTTTGATATAGTCCTCTTTCCCATAATATTTTATTGAATCTATATTCATCATTATATCTGCCAGATTAGCTTTCTCGATATCTTCAGTTTCATTCAGTTTCTCATTCTCTTTTCTCTGGATGTTCTGCAAGATAAGACTATAAGATATGAAAAGTCCGACAGTGGCAAAAACAATGATTGCGCTGACGAAATCGAAATATATTAGAGAAACACCCGCTATGACTAGCTGGAATAAGAGAGAAAATATATTAAATGTTATGAAATCAGTCATTCTCTCCACTGCCCCTGCGCCACGTCCGATACGCGAGATTAAAGAGCCAGTCTTATGCGTGACATGGAAATTGTGCGATAGTGTAAGTATATGATTGAAAAAGCGCTGCTTGACATCAGTGATTAAATTAGCGTCAAGCTTATTAACTGTGTGAATTGATATCCATTTGACACCTGCTTTGAGTATGACTGCGCAGACATAGATTAAAGCAATCCAAAGCAATATAGTTGTGAAGACTTCTAGTGTTATTGCCTTGTCCCCGTACGCGTTGCCTTCATCGATTACATACTTAAAAAGTATTTTTTCAGTCAGTGTAAGTGCTTCGTTGAGCAGTGCGATTGCTGCAGCTATGAAGAATAGCAATTTGTAATTTTTCAAAAAACTCCAGTAGACACTAAGGTTATATCGAAAATTTACAGGTTCTTTTTTCCTTTTTGTTTCTTGCTTTGTCATAAACGAGTATTTATATACTTTATTTGTCTTGTTGTATATGCGACATCGATGGAAAACTTCAGGAGAGTTTCAGCATTTTAACGCTAAAGTAACTCTTGACGAAACCAACGACTATTACGAAGAAGAATTCTCCCAATCTTCTGACGATGTAAAAGTTGCATAAAAATACCTATTGTTTGGTGCATAATTCATCCTCCCTTTATCATCAATGAAATAAAGGTATTTAATTCTTTCTATTGAGTCACTTTAGAGTGATTAAATAAATCTTCTGATAGAAAAACTAAACACCTTGGCGCGGAGCATGACGATGTTTGATTTGTTTCATGATAAATGTTCTCATTTCCTCTGCCTGTGCAGTATCTATGGCGGGGAGATAACCTTCGCTTTTATATTGCCTGTTTCCTCTGTGTCCAAGCCTAAGATAAAAACCTCCTTGAGACCCATATCCTGAGCGTCCTGCTGTCTCTATCTGCACAGTAGAAAACCCAAAAAGTCGTGCGATTATGCCTCGTTGAATGTCAACATTCTGCACACGTTCGTAAGGGATAGATGTGTATTTCTTCCAAATTATTCCTTGCTCAATCTTAACTCCCTCTTTTGTTATTTCATAAAAGAATCTATTGTATGACATGCGAGCGTATATCTCTATTATCCCCAAGAGGATTATGAACACTATGATACCGAACAATCCGAAAGCTAAGGTAATCAATTCTCCTGCTCCCGTAGATGATATGCTTCCGATGATGAGGAAAAAGATAAAAAATAGAATTGGGAAGAACATTCCAAACCCATACCATCGATAAAGCCAACGCGCACCAGGATGTAATGTGTTCATGTTTATCTTCTACTCGTTATCTTTTTCATGAGAAATGTCCTAATCTGCTCGGCATGACGCATGTCTATTGCAGGGATGTATCCCTCTGCATAAGCTTGAGCAGAATATCCTGCTGTCTGAATCATCAGACTTGAAAATCCTAGCATGCGCGCGATTATGCCCCGATGAATGTCAACGTTTTGTATTCGCTCATATGGAACATTGCTATATCTCTTCCAGATTATGCCACGTTCTAACTTTAAGCCGTCGTCCGTAAATTCATAAAACCATCGGTTATAGGACATGCGCGAATATATCTCGCTTACGACAATAACAAAAATTAAGTATGCTAAAACAGATAATGCAACAATTCCTGCAATATTGCTAGCAGAATTAGAATTCAGGAGAAAGGCTGCAATCGGAGCAATAATCCAAATCCCAAAGAATATACCGAGAAAACCAAATAAGAAATATCCTCCTATGCGGAACTGCCATATCGCACCTGGATGCAATTGCTGTTTCATTAATGTATCAATCAAACGAATGTTTTAAACCTTTCTCATTAACGTTTCGGGGTCGCTTTTGTCTGGATAAACAAGAAAGGGTATTCGAGAGCGCAGACGTTCAATCTCTTCAATCAAGAGCCAACAAGCTTCAATTTCTTTCTGCTTGACAAACCATCTCTGGTCACCTGTGACTACGCGCTCCAAAAGAAATGAATAACCATCATCGCTTCCTGAATTATTCTGCCAACTACGGAGAAATACCGTAAGCTCGTCGGCTGCTGCTCTTAACACTGGAGAGACATCTCCTTCTGAATTTAACTGCGCCGTTGGAACAGGATACAAAAAGATGGACAGCTCTGCAGACTGCCCGACACTGACGCGGAGTTTTATTCTTATTTCTGTTTTCTTTTCAGGCAAGTTTTTTCCTGTACGCAAAATGATTGGAACGCCATTCCACGAGGGCAGAGAGCTTTGCAGAATAATGCGAGCATAAGTCTCTACTGTAGAACCAGAGAGGTGATGGCTTCCTGCTTCAGAGGCATAGGATTGATATTGTCCTAAAAGTTGTTTTTCACCAGATACTGGATTTAATGAGCTTAAAACTTTTAACTTTGCACGATGGATTGCTTCTGCGCTCCAAGTTGCAGGTTCACCTATGACAAGAGCTGCAAGCTGTAGTAAATGGCTCTGCACCATGTCTTTCAATGCTCCGCTTTCATTATAGTATGCAATCCTCTCTCCGACGCCAATGTTCTCATCAGCGATTATTTCAATCTGAGATACGTACGCACATGAGAGTATCTTGCGCAATGCAGGACAGGATTCCTTTGCTGAAAGAAGCAATCTTGCACCATCTTTGGCAATATAATGATCAATTCGATATATCGAGTCCTCGGGAAAGACCTTATGCACTCCGCTTTCAAGTGTTCCTGCAGAAGCAAGACTCTGACCAAAGGGCTTCTCGAATGCAACGCGAGTCCAACCGCAGCGAAGCTCATGGAGTTGCTCGCGCTGAAGAGCAGCGACGATTGTGGGAAAGAAAGTATATCCTGTCGCAAGATACATAATCCTCCCCATGCATTCTTTCTTCTCATAACGCGCCAAAAAGGCATGTAAGCCAGTCATGCCCTCAATGCTTGTGATGTCTCCTGTAAAATACTTGATTGAAATTTGTTCTAGCGTAGTGCGTTCTTTATCATTCAAATGCTCGCTGAGAAATAAACGATACGCTGCATCATCAAAGGGTCTGCGTCCGACGCCAACAATGAGACAATTTTCATTCAATATCCCTTGTTTCCATAACCTAAGAAAAGAAAGCACGAGTTTTCTTCGCATCAAGTCTCCTGTTCCCCCGAACACTACAATCGTTACTGGATTGTCCATCAAAAATTAAAATAAGAGAAGCTTATAAACGCTCGTAGGAATCCGCAGAATTTATTCAGCAGTTCTTTTGTCACGGATTCCTTCGGCAGTCACAAAACCGTAAACAAGTCTCGGCTCAAGCTGAGGTTAAGACCTGAATGGTTTTGTGACAATTTAGATGCTTGTCTTTGCAGAGTGAAGAATCTAAAAGTCATCCCCTAAATTTCCAAGGCTCGACGAGTCTCTCAACCTGAGCATTAAATATTCTACTATCTTCTTGAGTCAGCTCTCTTTCACGGACATCTCCACAAGAGCATTTTTCATGACGTACAAAGTCAGAATCTTTATAACTGTAATTCAAAAAAACATATAGATGTTGGTGCATCTCGCTGTATCTATTATCTTCACCCATGTATTGTTTCTAGAAACAGGATATAAATACTTTTCGAGACGCCAGCGCGACAAGTTATTTAGAAGACAGTTTTTACAGAGGATGACCATTTCATAGGAAAATCTTGTTAAACGGGTAATTAGATATAACTCAGAAAGGTTTAAAAAGCCACTTTTACACACATTACTGTTTATTATTATTGCTTCAGCGTTGTTAAACCCATGCACATCCTACAGCCAAAACACGTAAAATTGAAACCAGAAGAGGTTAAAAAGTTGCTTGATACCTACAACATCTCAGTTTCACAGCTTCCTAAAATCAAACATACCGACCCTGGAGCGCCTGAAGGATGTTTTCTGGGAGAGGTACTTAAAATAGAACGCAAGGGAGAAGACGGAATTAAGACATATTTCCGCATAGTCGCATGAACAATAAACAGCGAAATGTTCTTATCAAGAAGTATCTTGAGCAACACTCTCTAGTTGAGTCAAATATCCTATCATTTAATGACTTTTTCTCAAATCGAATCCCTCAAATTATATCTGAAATCAATGAGAGTATTGAGAACGAAGAAGTTGATATCAAACTTGGACGCGTAAGAGTTGAGCGACCTAACATAATTGAAGCAGACGGAAGCAGTAGTGTTGTGAGTCCTGGAGAAGCCAGGTTGCGCAATCTTACATACTCTGCTCCGGTATTTGTAGAACTTATGATTAAATATAATGGTCAAACTGACAGTTCTGAAGTTGAAATTGGGCGTATTCCGATTATGGTCCGAAGTGCAGTATGCACTACCTATGGTATGACTCGCGATCAGTTACGACAGAATTATATGGACCCGCTTGATCCTGGGGGCTACTTTATTATTAATGGAAATGAGAGAGTCATGGTCATGTCTGAAGATTTGGCAGCTAATCAGCCGTTTATTGAAGAAGGAAGGCTTGGTTTGACTGTCCGCTTGTTTTCACAACGTGGAGCTTACAGAATACCTACTACAATCTCCGAAACAAATGAAGGCATTCTTGAGTTGACGTTCAGCAGACTGAAGAACGTGCCCATCATCCCTCTTCTGAAGGCACTAGGGATGATTAAAGAAGTAGATATCGCAAAATATATCGGTGTTGAAAATGATTGTGTTATCGTAAACTTATATGAATATGCGCAATTACAAGACAGTGAGACCGCGTTGCTATTCCTTGCAGAAAAAACAGGAATACAAGGAACAAAGAAAGAGATATTGGATCGTATCAAAAGTCGTATTGACTCCTCACTCCTGCCACATATTGGCACTGACAAGGCGGCAAGGTCAGAAAAATCAATCACACTCTGTCGTCTTATTCGACTCTACATGCGCGCGAAAGAAGATCCTGAGCTCAGAACTGATAAGGATCACTATGCAAACAAGAGAGTAAAGCTATCCGGAGACTTAATGTCTGACCTTTTCAGAGTAAACATGAGCATACTTGTACGAGACATCCAGTACTCCTTGCAGAAAATTGCCAAGCGCAAGAAATTCTATTCTCTAAAAACAATTGCAAAGTCTACACTCTTTACTCACCGCATTGAGAGTGCTATTGCGACAGGCGCATGGATTGGAGAAAGATCGGGAGTTACCCAAAACATGGACAAAACAAATTATCTTGCCATGCTTTCACAGCTCCAGCGCGTTTCGAGCATGTTGCCAGGTGAACAAGAGAATTTTATGGCGCGTACACTGCACCCTACCCATTATGGTAGATTCTGCCCCACTGAAACGCCCGAAGGTACTGAAATTGGTCTACGTAAAAACCTTGCAATTCTTAGCAAAATTTCTACAGCAGTCATTTTTGATGAAACGCAGGCACTTAAGAAGTTTGGTGAATTTGGACTAAGCCAGAAAGAATCCGGAACAGATGTCTTTTTCAACGGTAGATTTATAGGGTTTGTAAGCAATCCTACTGATTTTGCACAACGTGTGCGAGCAACTAGGCGTGCAGGTGACTTTCCTCGTGAGCTTAGCGTAAGATATGATATCGCAATGAACTATGTCCTTATGTCGCTTGAAGTCGGGCGTGTCCTCAGACCTCTAGTCATTGTTGAACAAGGAATAAGTAAACTCAAAGACGAACATCTTGTACTCCTTGAAAATAATAAACTAAAATGGGCAGATCTTATAAAACAAGGGATTATTGAATATATTGATGCTGCTGAAGAAGAGAATGCTCTTACTGCCTTGCGTCCTGAAGATGTAACTGCTGAACATACACATCTTGAAGTGCATGCGATTGATCTCTTCGGTCTTATCACAAGCCTTGTTCCTTTCGGCAATCATGATCAGAGTTCTCGTCTAAACAGAGGAAGCAAGACTCTCAAACAGAGTCTTGGAATCTATGCGGCAAACTATCTGGTACGCCTTGATACTGATGTCTCTATTTTACATTATCCACAGAAACCAATTGTCCGCAGTTTCATCTATGATACACTTGAAGTATATCCTGCTGGACAGAACATTGTCGTTGCGATTATGCCTTTCGAAGGTTATAACATGGAAGATGCAGTTGTTCTTAACAAGGCTAGTGTTGACAGAGGTATGGGAAGAAGCACTTATTTTAGACCATATACCTCAACAGAGCTACAGTATGCTGGAGGTCTGAGCGATGAGATTGTTATTCCTGATAAAGATGTCTCCGGATACAGAACAGAAAAAGCATACAGATTCTTGGAAGATGATGGTATGGCTTATCCTGAAGCTGACATGAATGAAGGTGAAGTTATCATAGGCAAGACCACGCCCCCAAAGTTCTTGAGCGAAGCTAAAGACATCAGCATTCAGGCAAAGAAAGAAGCAAGCTCAGCAATAAGACAGGAAGAAAGAGGCACTGTTGATGCAGTCTTTATCACTGCTGATCAAGAAGGCAACAAGATTGCACAAGTCAGAACACGTGACTTAAGACTGCCTGAACCGGGAGACAAGTTCTCGACTCCACACGGTCAGAAGGGTGTAGTAGGACTTATTGCAGATTCAGAGGATATACCATTTACTGCGCGCGGAGTTAAACCAGATTTGATGTTTAACCCTCACGGTATCCCAAGTCGTATGACTGTTGGATATCTGATTGAATTGCTTGCAGGTAAAACAGGCGCAATCACAGGGCATATTGTTGATGGCACTTCTTTTTCTGGACAGCGCGTTGAAGATTTAGAGCACCAACTTGAAGAGATGGGATTCAGTTTCGATGGGAAAGAGACAATGTATAATGGAATTACAGGAAAGAAGATGGACGTCAAGATTTATATTGGAAATATGTACTATCTAAAACTAAAGTATATGGTAAAGAACAAAATGCATGCCAGAGCTTCAGGAAAAGTTGCATTGCTGACAAGACAGCCGATTGAAGGAAGAGCACGTGGCGGCGCATTACGTCTGGGAGAAATGGAGCAGCAGGCGCTTGCCAGCCATGGAGCCGCTCTTCTCCTGAAAGAGAGATACGACTCTGACAAGACCATTGTCCATATATGCAAACAGTGCGGCAGTATGGCTTATGAAGACACTATAAGGAACAAGACTGCCTGTCCTCTTTGTGGCAGTAACGAAGCTGAATCTATCGAAATATCCTATGCATTCAAGCTCTTGTATGATGAACTCCTCGGATTGGGAATTCATACTACATTTGAATTAAAGAACAAATACGAGAAATAAACATGAGAGACCTTCATTTTAGAAAACAAGTAAGGGCATTGCGCTTTAGCTTGCTAAGCCCTGAACAGATTAAAAAGTTAAGTGCGGCAAAAATTGTGACGCCCGAATTGTACGATATTGACGGTTTCCCTGTTGATGGAGGTCTGATGGATCTTCGTCTTGGAGCGATTGACCCAGGTGTACGTTGCAGAACCTGTGGGCAGAGATTCAAAGAATGTCTAGGACATGCGGGAAGCATTGAACTCGCAAGACCGGTTCTCCACATAAAATATATACCTTTAATTGAGCTTTGCCTAAGAAGCTTTTGCGCTCATTGTGGAAAGCTTACTCTTTCAGAAGAGAAACAGAAAGAGCTTACGCCTAGCCTACGCGCAAAGAAAGCCAGAGACGCAAAGAAATGCCCGTATTGCACTGAAACACTTGAGAGAGTTAAGCTAGAAAAGCCAAGCACATTTATGTCCGGAAAGAAGAGACTTGGTCCTATAGAAATACGAGATAGACTTGTCGGCATTAAAGATGATGAACTTAAGAAGATAGGCATTAATGTAAAGAGTTGCAGACCTGAATGGGCAGTTCTTTCGCTCTTGCTTGTTCCTTCTGTGACAGTAAGACCGAGCATTACTCTTGATACCGGTGAGAGAAGTGAAGACGACTTGACACACAAGCTTTCAGACATTATCCGAGCAAACCAAAGACTTTGGGAAAACCTCAATGCAGGAGCACCTGAAGTTATCATTGAAGACTTATGGGATTTGCTGCAATACCACGTTACAACATTCTTTGATAATAATGTCTCTCGTATCCCTCCTGCAAGACATAGATCCGGACAGCCTCTAAAAACAATCACAGAGCGTATTAAAGGAAAAGAAGGAAGAATCAGACATAACCTCGCAGGAAAAAGAGTAAATTACTCTGCACGTACTGTTATCTCCCCTGACCCATTCATTAAGATAAACGAAGTTGGAGTACCTTACGAAATTGCGCGCATTATCACTGTAGCAGAGACTGTCACGACAACAAACATTGAAGTGATGCGTGAGTTGATTCGACAGGGAGAAAAATATCCTGGAGCGAACTATGTTATCCGTACTGACGGTAAAAGAAAGAGAATTACCGGAGAATTAAAGGAAGAACTTTGTGCTGAAATACAACCAGGGTATAAAATAGAAAGGCATCTGCGTGACGGAGATATTGTTCTCTTTAACAGACACCCTAGTTTACATAAACAAAGCCTGATGGCTCACTATGTCCGCGTGCTACCGAACAGAACATTCAGACTGCACCCTGCAGCTGCTTTGCCCTATAACGCCGACTTCGACGGAGATGAAATGAACATCCACAGTCCTCAAACAGAAGAAGCAAGGTCTGAAGCAGAGGTACTTCTCAATGTCAATAATAATATTATTTCATCTAAGAACAATATGAACTTAGTCGGCACTATTACTGACTCTGTCACCGGAGCATATCTTCTTGGCAAGGAAACTCTTAGCCGTTCTGATGCAGACCAACTCTTGTATGCAGCCAATATTATTAATAATGTGCGCACCAAGCAGATTGAAGGAAAGGATGTCTTTATGCAGGTTATTCCGGATAAATTCTCTGCAAAGTTCTCTGGAGATATTATCGCTAGCAACTCATTTGGCATTGAAGATGGAGCATTAATCAAAGTTCTCGATTATGAATGCGGCAGAGAACCAACAGTTGCGGCGATTAATAAAGCGTTTATACTCGGTGCGATTTACCTCTCCCGTAAAGGATATACACTTTCTGTCCGCGACCTGAACGTAACTGATAAAGTGCGTAAAATGACTGATGAAATAGTCATAGAAGCAGAGCGCAAGACACAGCAAATTATCGAAGAAGCGCGTGCAGGAGCGCTCCCCTTATTGCCGGGCAAAACACTTGCAGAATCTCGAGAGACAAAGATAATGCAGACTCTGAACGAAGTGCGTACACAGATAGGTACTGTCATTAAATCACACTTCTCGCCTGAAGCAAACATCAGTAAAATGATTACATCCGGTGCAGGCGGTAACATGCTTAACATCACACAGATTGCATGTTGTGTCGGTCAGCAATCTCTCTGGAGCAAGCGAATTAGTTTTGGATACAAGGGAAGAACACTTTCATTCTTCAAATCCGAAGACCTAAGACCTGAAGCACATGGATTCATCCGTTCATCCTTCTTTGATGGTTTGAAACCGAGTGAGTTCTTCTTTGGAGCAATTACTGGTAGAGACGCTTTAATGGACACTGCACTTCGTACTCCAAAGTCAGGTTATCTATACCGCCGCCTTGTCAGCGCGTTGCAAGACTTAAAGATTGAATATGATGGCACAGTAAGAGATGCATCTGAAAATATTGTTCAATTCCTTTATGGTGAAGACGGGAAAGATGTTGCGCGCTTACACTTGAAAGATGATAAAATCTCTCCAGGAGAAGCAATCGGAGTTATAACTGCACAAAGCTTTGGAGAAGCTTCGACGCAGATGGTTCTGAAAGTGTTCCATCATGCAGGAGTCGCTCAAATGCAGATTACTCTTGGTTTGCCACGATTAATTGAAATTTTTGATGCACGAAAGCAGCCTTCGACACCACTCATGGAAGTCTATCTTGAAAAAGAAAGTAATAATGAGAAAGATGCCCGTATCATTGCTGAGAAAATCAAAGAAGTCCGCTTGCATGATATTCTTTCCGAGATAAAAATAGACTTCGCCAGCAAAAAGATTGAGATTTTTCTTGATGCAAAAGCCCTAAAGAATGTCCACGTTGGACCGCAGAGAATTGCTGAGCGTCTGGAAGAGAAAGGATTCAAAATCAAGAGTAATGACATGCGCCTCAGCCTGAATGCTAGTGAACTTGATTTCCGAGCATTGTATAAACTTAAGGAGAAACTGAAAGAAACTATTGTTTCAGGAGTTAAGGGAATAACTCAAGTGGTTGTCGCCACGAGAGGCAAAGATTATGTTGTATTGACCGCAGGTTCTAACTTAAAAGATGTGCGTGAAGTCAAAGGCGTCGATGCTGACCGTGTAACCTCAAATGATATTCATGATGTCTCATCTGTTCTTGGCATTGAAGCGGCTAGACAGACAATTATAAATGAAATAAAAGCAGTAATCCAATCACAGGGTCTTGATATTAATGAGCGTCATCTGAAGCTGATAGCTGATGCAATGACTTCGTCAGGAGTTGTCAAGGGAGTCACGCGTATGGGTATTATCTCTGAAAAAGCAAGCATCCTTGCCCGCGCGACATTCGAAACACCTGACAAGCAGTTTGTCAATGCGACCATACAGGGAGGTCGTGACGAGTTGAAGTCAGTTATAGAGAATATTTTACTGAATCAGGCAATTCCAGTAGGTACTGGTCTGCCCGGCTTGCTGGTCCGCGTTACAGGACCGCTTGTAAATCCAGAACTCGAGAAGGCAAAGAGCAAGAAGGAGTCTAAGAAGAAGGGCAATGATTGATACTGAGAGAATTCTGTTTGCGCAAACTCCCGACTTTAGTCCGCGAGCAAGTAAACAGAATTCTCGAGGCTTCAGGAATCAAGGATTCCTGAGAGTGCTCAAGGACAGAAGTCCTCGACATGCTCAAGAACCCGAACACGCCCCAGACTTCAATCCGCGGTTCTTGACAATTTACTATTCACGCGTGGAGTGCCAATAAGAAGATGACAACTATAGATATGCAAACGATGAGGTACATTAATCTTCTAGATAAAGCATCGCATGTCAAGACGCGAAAATGTTTCCTTTATAATAATACAATTATCTTTGCCGTGCCTAGAGCGTTCATGTCGCAAGCAATTGGTCATGATGCCGCAAACATCAGATTCATTCAAGAGCAAATAGGAAAACGAATAAGAATAATTGAAGAGGCGCGTGGAGTTGAAGATTCTGAGAAATTTATTGCGGCTATCGTCGCGCCAGTCACATTCAAGAGCCTTGAAATAAAAGAAGGCATGTTCATCCTAACTGCAGGTTCGCAGAGCAAGGCTGCGTTGATTGGAAGGAACAGGCGCAGAGAAGACGAGCTTCGGCAGATTTCTAAGGATACTTTTGGTCTGGATTTGAAGATTGTTTAGCTTTTCCACCACCATAATTCTTATAAATGAAATATTCGCTTATTTCATTATGCCAGAAAAATGGGCTTTACTAGGAATCCATGATGATTCATCTAGAGCAGGTGCTGTGGCTAGTCTGGAAAGAGTAGATTACATGGTTTATGTTGCAAGTTCGCCCGCAGATTTAATTGCACAATCATATGATGACAAGTACTCTTTTGTTTTTATGGATGCAAATTTTGGAAGTCCTGGTTCATTTAATCTCTCACCTTTAAGAGGGGTATATTCAGCTCTTCAAGAAAGAGTAAGTAGTGTTGCTGCGGGTCTAGTTGCATTTACAGGAAATGAAGATTTAGTCGCACAAGCACAAAAGGAAGGATTACCCATCATGGATAGAAGAGATTTTAGAATTAAAAATTATCTATAATGTAACCCTATGTTGATTTTATTCAGAAAACAACATATACTTATAAAAGAGAGAATAAAGAAAAACCTTTCTATTCAGTAAAACTCATCTTCCAAGAGCATTGGGAGGATTATCTGAGAACGCATACTGTAAGAGACATTGAGCAGGAAGAAGTGGAGAAAATGCTTTCATGCAAAGATAAAAGCAGAGGGGGATTTTGGTATTATTGCAAGAATTGCAGCGAGTATCTGTTTGTTCCCTTTGGCTGCAATTCTAGACTTTGCTCTTGCTGTGGCAAGAGATATACTGACCAATGGTCTTCGATGTTAGCTGAAAGATTGGAGAAAAATATCTTCCATAGACATCTTGTTTTTGGGATTCCAGATATGCTCTGGAAATACTTTCAGGATGATAGAACGCTGTACAAAATTCTAATGGATACAGCTTACAAGACGATAAAAGAAACATTCTCAAAAATAAATCACAGAGAGGTAGTTCCAGGAGTTATTGAAGTCTATCACCCATTTGGAAGAGATATCAAACATCAACCTCATGTCCATATGATTGTAACAGAAGGAGGATTTGATAAAGAAGGAAAAATTGGGAATATAATATTCTGAAAGCGTTAAAGAAACGCCTTCCTAAGGGAATAGTTGAGATGGCATATGCAAGATATCAAAATGGCTTTTGTGTTTATGTAAGAAAAGACAGGATATCTTCAAGAAAAGAATTAGCAAAATATATTGGAAGATATGTAAGACATCCTGCAATAGCAAATACGAGAATTATCGCTTACAATGGAGAAGCAGTAAAATTCTATTGGAAGGATCACGATGATAACATTCATTATAAAATCATGCTGGTGCATGATTTTATCTCTGCAATCATACAACACATTCCAGAGAAGAATCAGAAGCTTGTAAGATATTATGGTGCTTATTCAAGGAAGAAAAAGAAATCTATAAAGTCAGGTACAATCAATTTTGTTTTACCAAAACTATCTGAAAAGGGTGTGGCTTATTGCCCGAAGTGCCATGAGCGAATGGAGTTTGTGTTTTATTCAAGGAAAGATGTTCCTCCAGACAAAAATAAGATAGTTACTTGGTTAGAAATGAATCGGTTGTCTTAGCGGAGTTGCCCGAAGGGCATTAACTTGTTCTGTGCTACATAATCTAATCAAGCCCAACCATCTATTTTCTCCTAAATTCAAATCTTGCCCTGCTTGATTACATGGAACTTCATCTATAGTTAATGGGCATCTATAAAATTATGTGAATAAATAGGGCATTCATCATTATAGGAACAGACCATAACGCCTTTAACCCTCTAAAATCATCTACTCTGTCTTTTATCTTCATAAAGACTGTCTCAGTACGATAATTGTTTAATAGTAAAGTATATAAACTATATAATTAAACAATTACTATGAAAGAAAACAACACTTGCGAAACACTCTATGACTTACCAATCAGGGAATTATTGCAACTGAAAGAAGATGAATTTTTCGATAGGACAGAAGGGAGTCAAGACAGTATCGGAGAGAAAATTGCAAGCTTTGGAACCAAAAATGGAGGAGTATTAATCGTTGGACAGAGAGATTTAAAGAGGGGAGGCGAAATTATAGGGATTGGACAGGATTTTCAAAGAGAATTTACTCAAGCGATTAGCAACGTAAAACCTACTCCTCTAACAAAATCAAAGATAGTAGAATATAAGGGGAAGAAGTTTGCAATAATCGAGATAAAAGATGTTGGAGAACTTAGACCTTGCGCATATAAAAAAACTTTTTATGAAAGAAAGGGTGATTCAAACATATCTTTACATCCCGAAGAAGTACGTCGCTATCATATTACATATGGGGGTGTTAACATTGAAAATCTACCAACTCACGCCAAAGCAGACGACATTGATATTGAGGAGTTAAATAAATATTCTGTCTTATTGAATAAAGACAAAAAAACAATTTTAGAGAGCTTAACTTCAAATAATTCTTTAACAATTAGAGGAGTAATTGCCCTATCAAAAAATCCAGCAAAGTATTTGGAAGGGGCATTTATAGAAATTCAAAAGTATGACAATGTTCTGGGAAGCCCACCGATTCCAATAGGAACATCAATTAAACTATCAAAACCGGCAGCTATCTTGATTGAAGAAGCAACGGAAATAATTATTCAGAATCTTCCATTTCAAAGGAGATATGAAGGTGCAAAAATGATGGAAGAACCAATAATTCCTGTGAGTGTTGTAAGAGAGATTGTTACCAATTCTATTGTACACCGAAATTATAGAAGTAATGAACACACCCGAGTAAGAATATTTGCCGACTGTTTTGATGTGAACAATCCAGCAGTAGTCTCCGAGAAAATGTGGGCGGAGATGTTATTAAATCACTCAACGTACCATCCTAATGAAGGAATTTATACTTTCCTTAATCCACAACTTCTTTATGAAGGACGAGGAGAAGGAATTTGGAAAATAAAAGGAGAACTCGAACGTTTGCGAAAAATGGCACCGGAGTTTAAAGTTATCGGGGATACACCCTCATCTTTCTATGTAAAAATAGGATTAACTGCGAACATTACTAAAAATGTTAAGATAGCAAAGTTATATTCAATAATAAAAAAAGAGAAGAGTATAACTTCGTCAAAAGTAATGAAACAATTAAGTGTATCAAGAGTTACTGCCATAAACATGTTAAACAAACTTGTACAAGAAGGTTTTCTTTTACATGAAGGAACTACTAAGACAAGCAAATATCTCATTAGGAAAGACGCACTTGCTCTAATTCAATAAGTAATTTTACAGTTCACATTTTCGACACATTTAAAAAGCATTTTCTCTAAAGAAAAGGACATGGGATTGATGAGTGCACGAAAATTAATGAAGAACAGCCGTAAATTCAAATGGCGACAGAAAGCGTACAAGAAGCGAATGCTCGGCTTGCGAGAGAAAGCAGATCCTCTGGAAGGAAGTTCTCAGGCAAAAGGGATAGTTATTTCTAAATTTCAAAAAGAAGCAAGACAGCCAAACTCTGCCATGAGAAAGTGCTGCAAGGTACAATTGATTAAGAACAGCATTCAAGTTGGCGCATTTATACCTGGGAATCTTGCGCAAAAATTCATTGATGAGCACGACGAAGTAATCATTGAGCGCATTGGTGGCAGAATGAATCGTTCCAAGGGAGATATTCCAGGTATCAGATTTTTGGTAATCAAAGTAAATGACCAGCCTCTTCATTTGCTGTGGAAAGGTAAGATAGAGAAGGGAAGGAGATAAACATGGTGGAGCAAAAACAAACACAATTCAAGATATTCGACAAATATGATGTTTCTGCAATTGAAGTAAAAGACTCTGCATTGAGACCTTATATGAATGTCCGCGGTTCGCTGCTTCTAAAATCTCAAGGAAGGCGCAACATGGAAAATCTTGGTGCAACAAAAGTGAATGTTGTTGAAAGGTTTGCTAACCGCTTAGGGGTGCCAGGACATGTTGGAAAGAAACATAAGATAATTACTTCATGGAGTTCAGGAAAATACAATCGCAACATGAGAACTATACTTGAGGTTCTTGAGATGATTGAAACAAGAACAAAAAAGAATCCAGTTCAAGTCATAGTGACTGCCATTGAGAATGGAAGCCCGAGAGATGAAATTACTGTCATTGAACAAGCAGGAGCAAGATATCCGCAGGCCGTTGATACCAGTCCGATTAGACGGATTAATATTGCAATAAGATGGATGATTTGGGGCGCTTATGGAAAAGCGTTTGGTAAGAAAAAGAAAATTGCTGAGACTCTTGCGAATGAAATTGTTCTTGCATCAGAAGGCAATATGGAAAGCTATGCTATGAGCAAGAAGAATGAATCTGAAAAACAGGCTGATTCTGCGAGATAACTAAAGCTTTAAAAACCTATTTTTATATGACCTCTTACTTTAGAACATGACAGAGAAAGAAACCAACTTACAGAAGATTCAAAGACTAACGTCAAATCAGAAAAACATAAGAAACGTAGCGACGAGCGCGCACATACACCACGGAAAAACTGCATTTACTGACAACCTTTTAGCAGCAGCAGGTATGATGGCATCGAAAAATGCAGGTGATCTTGAAGAAGGAATGACAACTTGGCAGCACTCTGACGAGCAAGAGAGACTTATGACCGTCGACGCTGCAAATGTAAGCATGCCTCACGATTATCTTGGACAAGAATATCTTATCAATCTTATCGACACACCTGGTCACGTTGACTTTGGAGGCAACGTAACGCGAGCTATGCGTGCAATCGACGGTACATTCGTTCTTATCTGTGCTGTAGAGGGAATAATGCCTCAGACAGAGACTGTTTTGAAGCAGGCGCTGAGAGAGCGAGTAAAACCTGTACTGTTTATCAATAAAGTTGATAGATTGATAAGAGAGTTGAAAATAACTCCAGATCAGATGCAGGAGAGATTAAAGAAACTAATAGATTCTTTCAACCACCTTATCATGCAGATTGCAGAGCCGGAGTTCAAGGAAAAGTGGCAGGTGAATGTCCTTGATGGAAGCGTTTCTTTTGGAAGCGCAAGGGATAATTGGGCTTTATCTGTGCCTTTCATGAAGAATAGAAAAATATCGTTTAAGGATATTTATCAAATTTATGAGATGGAAGAAGAACCGAGGAAGAAATGGGTCGGGGAAAATGCTCCATTACATGAGGTTATTCTTGATATGGCAGTCAAGCACCTCCCTAACCCTCTCGAAGCACAAAAATACAGAATCCCTAAAATCTGGAAAGGAGATCCTGAAAGTAAATTAGGGCAGGACCTTATAACCTGCAATCGCGATGGCGAACCTGCATTTGTTATCACGAGAATTGTCATTGACCCTAAATCTGGAAAAGAGATTTCTGCCGGAAGATTGTATTCTGGAACTATCCAGAATGGTATGGAATTGTATTCTGCAATGAACAAAAGAAAATATCGTGTGCAGCAAGTTCTGGTTTATAACGGCATCAAGCCTGAGCAATTGGAAAGCGTTCCTGCAGGAAATGTTCTTGCGATTTCAGGACTCAATTCTGAAGTTGGAGATACTCTGACTTCGAGCGAACAGACTCCGTTTGAAGAGATTAAGCACATCTTCCAGCCAGTTATCACTAAATCGATTGAAGTTGTAAAATCCCAAGACCTTCCGAAACTTATTGAAGTATTAAGAAAAGTTGGCAAGGAAGATCCAAGCATTAAGATTGAGATTAATGAAGAGACTGGAGAGAATCTGCTTTCTGGAATGGGGGAGCTGCATCTTGAGATTATTGAAGGAAGAATCAAGACTGAAAAGGGGCTTGATGTAAATATGGGTCCACCGATTGTAGTATATCGTGAATCTATTGCAAAGAGTTCCCCCGAAATTGAAGTGCGAACACCGAATGGTCATAACATATTTTATATTAGCATGGAACCTCTGGAAAAAGAGATTTATGATTCTATCGAGCGCAATGAGTTGCCTGAATGCCGAGTCAAAAAGAAAGCAGAAGAACTCTGGAAGAAACTTTCAGCGCTCGGTATCTCCAATGATGAGGCTAGACAATACCAAGAAATTTACAAAGGCAATGTATTCGAGGAAAGAACAAGAGGTCTTGTTTTACTGCCTGAAGTCATAGAATCAATACTTGATGGATGGAGACTTGTAATTGATGGCGGTCCTCTAGCCAAAGAGCCTATGATGAAAACTAAGTTTGTATTGCATGATGCAAAGTTACACGTCGACCACATGCACAGAGGTCCTGCCCAGATTTATCCTGCAGTGAGACTCGGAATGCATGATTGCATGAAGAAGGGCGGAGCAATAATCCTTGAGCCTATACAGACACACTTAATTGAAGTCCCGATGGGATTTATGGGTGTTGTCACGCAGCTTGTTGGAAGCAAGAGAGGTATCTTGATTGATGTAAATCAGGAAGGAATTGACGCCCATATAAAATCCAAGATTCCTGTTGCTGAGATGATTGGATGGAGTTCTGATTTACGAAGTTCGACTGAAGGCAGAGGAGTCAGCAGCCTTATGGATCAGGAATTCCAGAAGTTACCGAATGAACTGCAACCTGCTGTGATTGGGAAGATTCGACAGAGAAAGGGTTTGGCGGAGAATCAGTAATTCTTGAATAAAGTATCCGATGCTAAAAGCGAAGACGGGTCGTTCCTGAGATTCTATAATCAAACTCATGTAAACCCTAGTTTGACATTTGTCAAACTAAGGTGTTAAGAGTCGCATATACAAGAGCTCTTCAGGAAAGAGGATTCGATGTTTCTTCTCCAGTCGGCAGTATGTCAACGGGCAGGACACCTGAACGCTTGCGCAATCATCCTCTCGATGAGTAAAATTTAAGACGATAATTCATTCTTGTATGTCTTGTTCAATCAAATTATCTTGAAAAAAAGAAAGATTTAAATACCTCATAATTTACGGAGATGTATTACAATGGCAAAACAAAAACCAACACTTAATGTTGTGTTCGTCGGTCACGTAGACCACGGCAAGTCAACTACTATTGGTCGTCTGATGTATGACTCTGGAAAAGTTTCTCCTGAAGAATTGGAGAAGCTAAAAGCAGAAGCACAGAAACACGGCAAAGCAGGTTTTGAATTTGCGTTCATTATGGATAACATTAAGGAGGAGAGAGAACGTGGAGTAACCATTGACTTATCTTATCAGAAACTTATCACTAATAAATATGAAGTTACAATCATTGATGCACCTGGACACAAGGACTTCGTCAAGAATATGATTACAGGCGCCAGCCAAGCAGATTGTGCATTTCTTACTATCTCTGCAAAAGATGGAGTTCAGCCTCAAACTAAGGAGCATGTCTGGCTTCTCAGAACAATGGGTGTTCAGCAAATTGCAGTTAATATCAACAAGATGGATGCTGTAGAATATAAAGAAGATGCTTATAATAAGACTAAGATTGATGTATCTGCTGTTCTGAAAATGGCAGGATATAAGCTCGATACAATTACTTTCCTTGCAATCTCTGGTTTCAAGGGAGATAATGTAGTTAAGAAGAGTGCGAATATGCCTTGGTACAAAGGACCAACTGTTCTTGAACAAATGGACATGTTTGCACAACCTGAAAAGCCAATTGATTTACCTCTTCGTATGCCTTTGCAAGATGTTTATGAAATTACAGGTATTGGTACTGTTCCTGTTGGTAAGATTGAAACAGGCACTATGAAGATTGCTCAAAAAATAATAATTCTTCCAGGAAGATCAGGAAAAGGTGTTGAAGGAGAAGTCAGAAGTATTGAAATGCACCATGAACAACTAACTCAAGCAGAAGCAGGAGACAACGTTGGAATTAACATTCGAGGAGTTGGCAAGAAAGATGTTGCCCGCGGAGATGTTGTTTGTGATGCATCTAAACCTGCGACAATTGCAGAAGAATTTGTAGCTCAAGTTGCAGTCATCTCGCATCCTACTGTAATTGCAAAAGGATACACTCCTGTATTTCACGTTCACACTGCGCAAGTGCCATGCCAATTTATTGAGCTTATTGAAAAGACTAGCCCTGATGGACAGACTACAAAGGCTCCTGATTTTCTAAAGAATGGAGATGTTGCAAAAGTGCGCATCAAGCCAATCGGCAACCTCGTTTTGGAAACTCAGGCAGCAAATCCACATATGGCTCGTTTTGCGATTAGAGATGCAGGCGCGACTGTTGCAGCAGGCGTATGTATTGAGTTGAAAGCAAAGAAGTTGGCTTAAATTCAATACATAAATCTTTCTTGATGGTGAAGAACCCAACCGCAGCTTGTTGCGAGGTAAATTTCATTTAATTTAAATTTCAGACGCGAATGCGAAGGTTTGTTTTACCGCGACTATTTTACTCTAGATGTGTTAATTTTTAGGAATCGTACAACCAGAGTATGCAAAAGTTTAAATAATACAATGTAATATATTTAATACATGCCAAAGACAGTTACCACGCGACTGCCGGACAAATATGTCGCAGACCTTGAGATTATTGAAAAGATAGAACAGTTAGATACATCTGCAGTAATGCGTCGGCTGCTTGCAGCAGCAATTAGAGAATGGAAGAAGGAATACGCAGTCGAGAGATATAAGAAAGGCGAGTTCTCATTTGGACAAGTTGCGGAATTTGCAGAAGTCAGCGTATGGGATGTACCCATACTACTCAAAGATAGACAAGTGCCGATGAATTATAACGAAAAAGAGTTTAAAGAGGAACTCAAGAGCGTTGAATGGCTATTGAAAAAGAAGAAGCGGTAGCAAACACATCATCCCTTATTTTCCTTGCAAAAATTGGGGCGCTGTATTTAGCAAAAAAACTCTTCACTCATTTTCTTGTTCCAGAAGAAGTTGCACAGGAGATTCTTGAGAAAGATACTGCAGAAGTAGTGTTGCTTCAAGAGGAATTCTCTTCTTTCTTAAAGAAAGTACCTGTAAAAAATACGTTAATGATGCCGCTTGGTATTGGCGAACGGGCAGCAATAAGCTATTGTCTTGAGGAAAAAATCTTCTTTTTCTTATCAGATGATTTAGCTGCCCGTTCGTATGCTCATTCATTAAACATTAAGACTATAGGTGTTATAGGCATTCTTCTTACAAGTTTCAAGAGAAAAATTATCACAAAAAATGAATTTCTTGATTTTTTTGAGAAGCTTCACAATGCCAATTATTATATGTCTCACCAGTTATATGCAGAGGTTATGAAAGAAATTGACAGATAGATTTAATAAATTATTTCTTTGGTGCTACCGGCTATGCTAATGCACGTACGCCTTGTGTTTTCAGAAAGTCGTTCAAATCAAATGTCTAAAAATCAGGTTTACGCAATTAGACTACAGCAATGCTTATAAAGAAAGACAGATAATAAAGAATTATGCAGCTAAAAGAGAGTGTGAATAGAAGGGATATTGAAGCTAAACTTGCTAATGTTGGAGATTATGTCAAGATGGACTATCTTTCTGCATGCCTGAAGAAAAGTCTTGATTTTGACACGAAAAAATTTGTACTGTTAAAATTGTCCGAGATTTATGAGTCGCACAAGATGTATCTAGAGGCAGGAAAGCTACTGCGCGTCGCGGCTGAGATTAATACGACATTTGAGGGGAAGATGCAGGACTTTATGAAATCAAGCGATTTGTATATCAAAGGAGGAAATTTTGATGAAGCTGAGAGTTCTTATGCTAAGGCGCTTGCTTGTTCTAGTGAAGCACAGAAGGAAAGATTGCGCGCACGAAGAAAAGAGGCATATAAATTATATGCGCAAGAATGCATCAGCAAAGATAAGAGAAAACACGCTATGGAATCTTATCAAAAGTACCTCAGCATTCCTGAACTGACAGCACAGGAACGTAAAGAGGTGCAGGCATTGCTCCTTGCATTATACGAAAAGCTTGGCAAGATTGTTGAGTACGGCAGCCTAAAAAGAATGATGTCGCAACCTGCGCAGACGCAGCAACCTCCTGCCGAGAAGAAATCCAGCTTTTCTTTCAAAGATATTGGTCTTGATGATGATTTATAGGAAATCACATTAATAATCGTAATTCTTGTATGTGATTTCCTATCTAGCAAACAACAAAAAAGATACGAAAACTAAAGTTGTTTGCTATAGTCTTGTAAAGTTTGCAATATTGAGGACTTTGAAAAACCCCAAAGTCCTCTATCGAACCGCTTTGAAAAACCCCAAAGTCCTCTATCGAACCGCTTTGAAAACCCTCGAGGGACATTTAAATTGGAGGGTTATTCAAAGCTCTCTATTTAGTATCTTGTGCAAGTATATAATTTAGATTTCCTAAGCTTTTGCTATGTCAGGAATATTCTATTCCTGAGCACTATTAAGAACGAAGTTCTTGAAGTCTTCACAGCATACGGATGAAGTATTAAGCGCGGCAGGGGCATGGTACCCTTTTGGCACCTTCGTGGAATTGATGAGAACAAACTCCCGACATCGGTTATAAAGACGTATTGTCTTACAACCAGATGAAAATAAATCTATACCGAAGCAAAAAATTACTTAGAATGGCTAGAGTCAGTAAAGAAAGGCGTACCTTTTTGGCTGAACGATCAAAGCGAAGACTAAAAAGTGTCATATTTTGACGCTTTTTGAAACAATTTTCTATTTCTAATACTGCTATTTTATGACAGTATTAGGAACAATCTAGAAAGATTTATATATAAGATACATGTAAGAAACTCATGGGAAAATTAAGGACGATATATCAAGCAATACTCACGAGATGTGAGAAAGTATCGCACAAGTCTGAGATAATGAGAATTATCAGAGAATATAATGTTTCAATTTCAAAAGTAAATATTAATAATGCTCTGTGGTACTTATCGAGACACGGTTATATAACAAGAATATTCCTCGATTATTATTATATTAACTCTATTGAGGAGAGAGAGTTAGGATATCAAAAAGAATATGATGATAAGGACATCCTGTTTATTGTATTACATAAGGTCCAATGGAAATGGTATCTGGGGCTTACATCGGCACTGTACGAATCGGGAGAAATATGGCAAGTTCCAAATATCTTGACGATAGTTAATGATAGAACAACCAAGAAAAAGAGAATCTTAGGAATGAACGTAAACTTCATAAAACTAAAGAAAAGCTTATTTTTTGGTCTGGTCTCAAAAAAGACTAAAAATCATGTAAGGTATTCGTATTCAGATCTTCCAAAGACTGAATTAGATTTTATCTATCTGAGAAAACATAATAAACTAGATAATAAGACTAAAAAGGCAAGAGAGTATGCCAAGAAATATCCACAATGGCTACAAAAATCGATTTAGAAAAGTATATTAGTGAAGTAAGAAAAAGCATGAATGTAGCGAATGCACAAGAAATTATTCGTAAAGACTTGATATTGACGTTACTTCTCGCAGAATTCCAGAAAGAACAGGGAATCTTTAGGGAACTTATATTCAAGGGCGGAACACTCTTATCAAGAAATTACCTAAACTATCATAGGTTCTCAGAAGACTTGGATTTTGTCCATAAAGACTCTAATAATCTCCGAGAGTTGGGAAGAAATCCGCGCGAAAGAAAAGTAAAGGCATTTCTTGATGTTTTTACTCCTCAATTAAAAAAAGTCGCTGATACATTAGGATTAGATTTCAGTACTAACCGCTCTGACAAGAGATATTGCAGGATGCTTTCGGGAAGAACGGTATATACCTTCAAGATATATTATGAGGCTGACCACTATATCAAAGTAGAGATAAATTTCGTTGAGAGGATAATCCATAATCCTAAAAATGAGTCTATAAATGCCATTACTGACTTCTTCGATTCAAAAGAGCTATTATTTATTCTTGGTTTAAAATGGGAGAACTTTGAAGTGTTCAGTTATCCCATTGAAGAAATTATCATTGAGAAATATCGGGCAATATTGACAAGAAAGGCGTTGGCAGAACGAGATTTGTTTGACTTATTCTTAATTCCAGGTTCGTTAAAGGCAGATAAAAATGAGATTGTCATTAAAATAGCAAGCTCTTCCCTTATCAAAAAGGAGCTTAATGATCTTATTACAACCAACCTCAGACTCTTGAAGGAAGGTAACTTCTTTAAGAGTAGAGAAAAAATAGAGGATCTGGCGATTATCAAATATAGTCCTGATGAGTTTACTATTTTCAAACAGAAGATTCAGCCAATCTTAATTGATATTTGTGAGCAATTTTTAGGAAAGTAAAGTTGTATATCTACAAACATTGCTATTTTTCGACATATATTGGCATAAAAGATACGCCCTCGACTACGTGTTATGTAAACCGTAAAAGGTAACATCTCGCTTTTCTGCCAAAAAATAGTCACCGAAGAGTATTTAATGCTGTCAGGAAGAAATAATTCTATTTCAAAAAAGGAAATATCATGAAATTTCACAAAAAGACACATAAAGGGTCTGGAAGATATACGGTGTTTAGTAGAAAAGGTTCTATGTGGCAAGAGCTTAACAAACGGTGGGAGAAAGAAGAATGAGAATGTTTTCTTCGAAAAATGCAATTATCTATAAACTAGGCATTGGTCTTCGTTCATCAATTCCCTATATCTTGATTCCATTATTTCTAGCAATGGGTGCAACAGATATAGCTGAAAGATTATCTCCTCGTATAAACAGTCAGTCGCAATTAGAAGAGAGATTAATAATAGATAGGAAGAGAATGAAGATACCTAATAACGTAGTTATTCGAGGATTTTATTTTAAGAAAGATGATGAACGCGCCTCTGCGTTAGGCTCTAATTGTAGAGGATGCTCGATGAAAGTTTCTGATAAGCACTATAAATTTGCTCTAGTAGAAAGGAAGCAGCTGCCTTCAAAATTTATTTTGCAGCATGAATTATATCATATTGCTGATGGACATCTGGACAATTCGGGAAGTAAATTTAAAGATTCTTTAATGTATTATCTTTGGTATGAGCCAAAAGCTAAAATCTATGGTTTGATATATTCTCTAAGAAATGACTGAAATTCTTTCTTACTGAATGAGTTAGAAGTTAAGACTTATTCTTCATCTAAAGTTAATTGTTCCGCAGGAGGAAGACCTTCTGCAACAGGCACTTTGACTATATCTGCAACTTTGTCCCCTTCCTTGATACGCACAACGTGAACTCCTTGCGTCGCCCTGCCCATAACTCGAAGTTCCTTCATTGAGATTCTTATTACCATACCTTTAGTTGTTGTAGCTATTACAGAGTCCTTATCATTGACTGAAAGCGAGCCAATTACATCTCCTGTCTTATCTGAAGTGTTGAGATTTATCACTCCCTTTGCTCCTCTAGCAGTTCTTCGATATTCTTCAAGGTCAGTTCTCTTCCCGAATCCTTTTATTGTAACAGTAAGAATCGTTGTTTCTCCGTTCAAAGGCAGACTCTCGATAGAAACAACTTCATCTCCTTTTCCAAGTTCCGCGCCCTTAACTCCATAACTCGCCCTCCCCATAGAACGTACCTCATCAGAAATAAACCTAATTGCCTGTCCTTTCTTGGTAATCAATAAAACCTCTTGTTTATCGCTAACTCTTCGGACATTAATAACGACATCTGAATTGTCAGCAGGAAGATTCATAATACGCACACCAGTACTGCGTGGCTTTGAGACATCCTTGAGTGGCAGTTTCTTTACCATTCCTAGTTTTGTGACGAATAACAGATAATCTTTATCAAAGTCCTTAATCGCTAAAACGTTTGCAATCTTCTCATCTCTGAGATTAAGCACATTGACAATTGCCTTGCCCTTGCCTGCTCTTTCTGTTGCAGGAACATCATTTGCCTTAAGCCAGTATATTCTACCGTTCGTTGTAAAGAACAGAATATAATCGTGTGTAGAACAGGTGATAAGTTTCCTAACGAAATCCTCTTCTTTAAGCTCTGCGCCAGAAACGCCTGAACCGCCACGCCTTTGTTCACGATAAGCTTTTACATCCACGCGTTTAATATAACCAGCTTCACTAATCATAACAACAACGTCTTTCTTTTCAACTAGGTCTTGTTCTGTTATTTCTTCAACTTTACGCATGACTTTAGTTCTTCTTTCATCTCCATACTTTGTTTTTATTTCATTCAATTCTTTTTTAATGACCTTCAGAACTTCTTTTTCTTCTCCAAGAAGACTCTTGAGTTCGCTGATTGTTTGCTTGAGAGATTTTTCTTCATCGCGGAGCTTTGTAGCTTCGAGGTGAGTTAATTGCTGGAGACGAATTTCGAGAACTGCTTTTGCCTGCCTGTCAGAAAAATCGAATTTCTTCATTAATCCTTCGTGAGCTGCTTGGGCATTTTCAGCTTTCTTAATAAATTCAACTATTTTATCAATATCTTTGAGAGCAAGCAAGAGTCCCAGAACTATTTCAATTCTATCTTCAGCTTTCTTTAGATCGAATTCTCCCCTCTTTCTTACAACAACTTGGCGATATTTGACATATTCCTGAATAATATCTTTTAGATTGAGAACTCTGGGTTGTTTTCCAACTAGAGCCAACATATTTGCATCAAAACTTGTCTGGATGTTGGTCATTTTGTAGAGTTTGTTTAATGTGAATTTGGAATCAACATCTTTCTTTAGTTCAATAACAATTCTTACTTTTCCTTTAGAAGATTCATCTCTTAGGTCAGCAACATCTGGAAGTTTCTTTTCTGTTGCCAGGCGGGCAATTTCTTTGACTAAGTCTGCTTTATTTACCATGTAAGGAATTTCAGTAATTACAATCCATTCTCTGCCTTTATGTTCTTCAACTGTGTGCTTTGCACGCAGAATAAGTTTACCTTTTCCCGTCTTGTACATATCTTTAATTCCGGAACCTATAACAATTCCTCCAGTTGGGAAGTCTGGACCACGGACAATTTCTGCAAGTTCATCAGCTGTCACATCTGGCTTGCTAATGTATTCAATTGCTGCGTCACAAACTTCAGTGAGATTATGTGGAGGGATATTTGTTGCCATTCCTACTGCAATTCCTGTTGAACCATTCAGAAGAAGATTTGGAAGTTTTGCAGGAAGGGTTTCAGGCTCTTTAAGAGAATTATCGAAGTTAGGGCGCATTTTTACAGTGTCTTTTTCAATGTCCAATAGCATTTCTGAGGCAATCTTGCTCATTTTTGCTTCAGTATAACGGTCTGCAGCAGGACTGTCGCCGTCGAGGCTACCGAAATTTCCTTGACCATGAACTAAAGGATATCTAAGAGAAAAATCTTGAGCCATACGAACCAGAGCATCATAGACAGGTATATTTCCATGGGGGTGATACTTACCCATAGTTTCTCCGACTATTCTTGCACATTTTACTGTGGCTTTACTTGCATCTAAATTGAGCATATGCATCGCATAGAGAATTCTTCTGTGGACTGGCTTCAAACCATCTTCAACGCTTGGAAGTGCTCTATCAACAATAACTGACATGGCATAGTCAATAAATGCCTGTTCCATTTCTTCAACAATCTCAGCAGCAATCACACCTTTTTCACTTCCAATCTGTCCTCTTTCTCTTCTTTCTGTTTCTTCTTTCTTTATCTCTTCATCAAATTTATCTTCGCTGTTGTTGTTTTCGTTGGATGTCATGTTTATTTCTTCCTCCTGTTAAAGAAATCTTTAAACTCCAAATCAGGATTTATGGTATAATTAACGTCTTTGAGTTGAATATCGAGTGAATCAAGGCGATTTTTGAGCGATGTAAGGACTTCAAAATAAGCTAGCGCACGACCACCTTGAAATATCTCCTCTTCTTTATTTGAGGTGTTAAGTGCTTTCTTTTTTGCATCACGTGCATCCTCGATAAGAAATCCAATGAAATATGCCAGAACACCTTTGTACTTGTCAATTTTTTCGGTCATCTTAAATATCTATCTGCGCCTCCGCCGCGTGTTCTGCAATGAATTGTCTTCTAGGTTCTACATCATCGCCCATAAGCCTTACGAATACTGAATCTGCAAGCGCCGCATCATCAATTGTTACTTTCTTGAGAAGGCGGGTTTTTGGATCCATTGTTGTGTCCCAAAGTTGTTCAGGATTCATTTCTCCCAAACCTTTGAAACGCTGGACGTCAACATTTCCAGATAATTTTGAAACTAATTTTTTAAGTTCATCATCAGAATAAACGTAATGGTCTCCTCGCTTTCTGATTCTATATAATGGGGGAACTGCAATATAGATATTTCCTTGCTCTATGAGTTTAGGCATAAACCTGAAGAAAAAGGTTAATAATAGAGTGCGAATATGCGCTCCATCAACATCTGCATCAGTCATAATAATTATCTTTGCATAGCGGAGCTTGGCGACATCGAATTGATCTCCAACTCCACAGCCAGATGCAGTAATCAAATTAGCAATCTCTTCATGTGAGAAAACCTTGATTGGATTTGCCTTCTCTACATTTAGAATTTTACCTTTAATAGGAAGAATTGCCTGATGTTCTTTATTACGCGCTTGTTTGGCACTGTTGTGAACAAAAATACCAGATGCAAGAGCAAAGTTATGTGTTTGGGGTACTTCAAGGTCGTAGACATCTATCTTTTGTTGCAAACGTTCGATTCTTCTTATTTTGTGATTCCAATGTTGAACTGCTTCTTGCATTGATACAGCATTATTATTGAAAAATCTCTTGCAGAACTCTTTTTTGCTTAGAATAGAATTATCGTGGTTCTGTACTCGAACTTTATCAAATTCATCAAAGCTTCCTTTCTCTTCTAGAATCTTTTTCATAAGTGAGATAGTTTTTTGATAATAGGTAGAGTTATAGGTCTTCTTTCTTTGTTCTCTAAACTCAGGAGTCCACTGTTCTTTTGTTTTTTGTCTTCTCCAGATAATTAACTCCTCATTTGTCCATTGTTTCTTAGCTATTTCAGAAAGATATTCTTTAGCATCGGGGTTCTTTTCAAAAAATTCTTTTACTTTTTCAGAAGCTTTTTCTCTATTCTTTACGTCTGTCCAATATTCTTTTTGACCCTTATTAAGCTGTTCATTATTCTGCTTTCTATAATCTTCATTAGTATTATAAAACTCTATGAATTTCTGAGTCATAAACTGTTTATATTTGGGGTTGTTCCATTGCTCTTTAGCATTATTGCTTAACCTATCTTTAATCTCAGGTTGTTTAGCCCACTCACTCATTTTTCTTCGATATTCTGGAGATTTATGCGCAGCTGCAGCCTTTTCTTTTACATCTGGGCGATGAAGAGTTTTAATCAAGTTTTCATTATGAAGCAAGAGATGTTCTTCTTTTGTAAGACGAATGATATTTGTAGGATTATTATTCCCTTTATTAAAATCTATATGATGGCGCGCATCTCCCTGTTCGAGGAGATATACTCCTTTTTCTAAGTTATATTGGTCTGCAAGCATGTGGGTAAAAATCCATGTTTTCTTAGGATCCCACACCATTTCATATCCTTCAATAGTAATTCTTCCACCAAGTTTTGAAATTCTTCTATGGAAAGGCATTAAGGAGTCATCGGTCTTAAGATGCTGTGCTTCTTTGTATGAACAGTTTCTAAGCATAAATTTATGGTCTGGAGTGCATATTATCTCATCTCCATTATCAAGAATAAGTTTTATTACTTCTGCATTCTTTTTGGTGACTCTCGGATGAAGTATTTCACCAATACCTATGCTTCCATCTTCTTTGATAGTATATCCAAAGTTCATTTTTCCTTTTGTATTTTCTTCTACAAGTTCTTTAAAAGAGAGATTTCTTCCATCTGCTAAAGCCACTTCTGTTTCTCCTGAAAAACAACCACCTGCACTATCGCCTTCTACGATGTATAACTCGCTTTCTTCCATTTTGTTAGATGAACAATCAGCAAGCTTTCCAGGAAGACCTCCGACACTAAATGCGTTCTTCCTTCGCACTAATTCCTTAGCTTTCTTTGCCGCATTTCTTGCTTTCTGCGCCTCCATCGACTTGTCTACAATGCGCCGGGCGATGGTTGGATTTTCTTCGAAGAATATTGTAAGAGCAGTTGTTGCGACAGCATCTACAATTCCCTTTAACTCAGCATTTCCGAGTTTTGTTTTTGTTTGTCCTTCAAATTGAGGTTCAGGAATTTTAACAGAAATAACTGCAGTGAGACCTTCACGGACATCGTCTCCGGTTAAGTTTTCCGCCTTATTTAGTTTATTCTTATTTGCATAATCATTTATCGCCCTTGTCAAAGCGGTTTTAAAACCAACAACATGAGTTCCACCTTCTACCGTATTTATTGTATTAACAAAACTCAAGACATTTTCATAATATGTAGAATTATATTGAACAGCACATTCAATCTGCATCTTATCCTGCTCTTTTACGAAATAAATAGGTTTATGTATTTCTTCTTTAGATTTGTTGAGCCATTTGACGAATTCTATAAGACCTCCTTCATAATGAAATACTTCCTTTTTCCCACTTTCTTCGTCTTCCAATATTATTTTCAGGCCTTTGTTGAGAAAAGCCATTTCTCTGAATCTGCTTTCTAAAACTGAAAAATCGAATTTTACAGTAGAGAATATTGTATCATCTGGAGTGAAGGTGACGGTTGTTCCAGTGTCTCCTTTTTCACAATCTCCTATAATCTTTACATCATAAATTGGTTTACCTATCTTATATTCTTGCTGGTAAATCTTCCCACCTTTCCAGACTTGTACTTTCATTAACTTGGAGAGCGCAGCAACGACACTGATACCAACTCCATGAAGACCCCCCGATACTTTGTAACTTGACTTGTCGAACTTTCCTCCCGCGTGGAGTTTTGTAACTGCAACTTCTAATGCAGGTCTTTTATATACGGGGTGGATATCTACCGGGATTCCTCTTCCATTATCCTTTACAGTAACGCTTCCATTTTTATTGAGAGTTACTTCAATAATATCGCAATAACTGCCCATTGCTTCGTCAACTGCATTATCTACTATCTCCCAAACCAAATGATGAAGCCCTGTTTTGCTCGTGCTTCCGATATACATTGCAGGTCTATGTCTCACACCCTCTAAACCTTCGAGAACCCGAATGTTCTCTGCACTATACTCTTTTGATTTTGTTTCTTTATCAACCATTTTTTTCTTATTTCTTAATCGAAAAGCACACCTACTTTAAAAACCTTTCTGCCAATAAAACACTTTTATCGACGATAAAATATTAAGAGAATAATGCACATTTATTTCAAACTAAAAATCGGTGTTTAATTCTCTATAAATCATTTAGCAGTTCTCTATAATTAATTTGCTTTCTTCTCAGTTTTAGCAGCTTTAACAGGTTTTTCTTCTGGCGCTTTTGCTGCCTGAGAAGCCTGTGCAATACGTACCTCTTCCTTAACTCGTATTTTTTTCAGAGCTATGCGATATGCCTCTGTCCATTTCAACTTTCGCTTATCACGTTTAAGTTTAAATGCATTTTTTCTGCATTTGCTCGAGCAAAGATATTGAACAACACCATCATTCGTAATTAGATGAATTCCTCTGAATAGAGCTTCTTCACGACCACAGTATGTACATTTAACCATTATCTCGCCTCCGAACCCCTCATCCTGCGTGCTTCAATTTCAGTTTCCCGAAGAGTGAGTAAATCCCCTACTCGAATAGTGCCTTTGACATTACGGCGCATGCTTCTTCCCCTATTTCGACCGTCAAGAACTTTTGCTTTAACTTGGATAATCTCTCCGCGTGCACCTGTACGACCCATAATCTGTTCAACAATTGCATTAACAGGCTCATCCATAGTAAGCCTAGATCTTGTCGTTGTACCTTCTTGTGTTTTATCGCGAATGCGTTGTTCGTTTTTTGCCATGCTGAACTTTATTTCGCAGCCTTCACATGGGCGATGTCGCTTTTTGCTTCACCTGCGTCAATAATGGCGACAGCAGATGCTTTCACGCCAATACCGACTGCAATGCCCAGTTTTTGTTTAGAATCGACTTCAACACAAGGAATACCTTTTTCCTTAGCAAGCAATGGAATATGTGCGATAATCTCCTTTGGTTCAACATCTTTTGCATAGACTACTAGTTTAGCGACTCCTAGTTCAATGGCTTTAGTTACTTCATTAATCCCCTTGTCTACTTTCCCAGTTTTCTTTGCCCTTTCTATAATACTATAATAGTCCATAATGTTCTCCGTTATTCAATGACAATGAGAATTTATATCCTCAAATGGTCATCGGATTATTGTCTACCGAAATGACGGTTTATAAATGTTTTTACGCTTCGTATCTACTTAGGCGTCTGAAGTTGCCCGTCGATAAACAAAAATCAATGAAAAACTCTCTCCGTCGCTGAGCTTCAGAAAGCTAAGCTCGTACTACGCTTCGTGTTGCATGATTCCTAAAAATTAGCTATTAAACAAAGACAAAATAAATTATCTCGGTTTAATTAATATAAGATACAAAAAAATATCAACTATCTGTTTTATTTAAACCTTCCTCTTTCTTCGTCGGATGAATGGAACTCTGCACAACATTTATATACCTTTACTCTTACCTTCGATAAACGAAGATGGTGAGAAAAGAGGGACCAAAGGTAGAAGAGATGCACGAAGAGTCGTCAGAACCTGTCGAGTTTGACGAATTGTTCGGCGGGCTGGAATCAACGTCAGATTAAAGCTGGCGTAATCCTGCGGCTAGAATAACTCATGCAAATCTGAATTTAAGGTAGCTCGCCGCAAGAACCCCTAACCCTTTAGGGAAAGGTGAATTGCGGTATATTTTTCTATTAAATAAATATGAAAACAGTGAGCTCGGTTATAGCTCACTGCATGTGACAGTTAGCTGTAGCTGCGCTCGTAATTAAATCTTACGGGAGGTGAAAAAATGGAAACGTATAGAAGCTATGGCAGCTCAGTTGGTAATAACTTCAAGCATGTGCAACTTACGACGAAGTGTCGTTACAAAATGATGCGCAAAGACTATTTGCGAACGTATTGTCGCGTTGCTATCGAAGAAGCATGCAAGAGACATCATATTGAAATTGTTATCTTGAAAGTTATGGATGATCACGTGCATATGATTGTTGATTGTCCTCGGATGATGCCCGATACCATGCTTATCCAAATTCTGAAGGGCTTGTCGTCTTATTTACTGTTCCGAATGTGCCCTGCTTTGCGAAAGAGATATCCGAAAGGACATTTCTGGCATGCAGGTTATTTCTGTTGTTCTGTCGGAGCAGAGTTTGAGCAAGTGTTTAAGTATATCGAGAATCAAGAGAAGCACCACGCGTAAAACGATAGGACGCCCTGCCCTTTAGGGCAGGGAGGGTGTCACAAAAGAATACTCCGTAGTTCTTAGTAGTTATTCTAATTTCAAACTGGGTGTAATAACCCGCAGCTTGCTGCGCCAGTTTGAAGCGTCAAGAATTGAAAATTCTTGATCGTGCTCAAGAACACACAAAATGAAGGAGTGTTCTTGACACTGAGAAAACCCCTTTGCGCACGCTTCGTGGCTCTTCAGAAACATTCTGTTTCTGACAGCCGTCAAGAATGCAAACACAGAGCATTCTTGAGGTTAGCCCGAAGTAAGCAAACGGGTTTTCGAGGTTTGAAAAACTCAAAGACTCTCTGGGTTTTAACCCAGAGTTTTTCAAATTAGAGATTTCCGTCTCGAAGCCGAGCGTGATACCCCATCAGCTTGCTGTGGGGACTTCAAGAACGAAGTTCTTGATAGTGCTCAGGAATTGCAGATTCCTGACATAGCGAAGGCTTAGGAAATCTCTTTATTTAACTATTATTTTATCCCTTAATAATGGTTACAAATAGAAACATTTAAATATGGCAAAATTTCATAAAAGTCCATGCACACACTAATAAACTCAATAGGTTTGCGTCCAAGCGAAGCATATATACAAGCAGATATTTCTGAACATGAAAAGAGATTACAGAGAATTCGAGGAACAGGGGTAATTTTGATTGATATGCAAAGAGATTTCGTTAGTTATAGTGAAGAAACTAAAAGGCAATTGCAAGCGCAAGAGAGATTGTTGAAATACAGTGCGAGATATGATATACCCGTTGTTGTTTTAGAGTATGTCGGGTATGGACAGACATTAGATTTGCTGATGAGAACACTAAAAAAAGTGCCGCGTCGACAGTTTATTGGAAAAGCAGACGATGATGGATTTACAAACAGCAAGCTTGTACGCACGCTTCGTGCTTGGAGTATATGTAATTTATGTCTTACTGGCGTAAATGCATCTGCCTGTGTAAAGGAGACTGCAAAAGGTGCTATATCTGTAGGATTTAGTATAGAAACTGCAGATGATTTAATAGTTGATCCATCTGATTGGAATCAAGGAAAGAGTGCGTGGTGGTTTGCATCAGAAGGCAAATGGCATGCCTCGCATCAAGATTTAATTAACTTTTATGAGTATGGTCAGATTCAGGAATAATGAGTAGATTTTTATACTATTATCATTAATCTAGTTCATGCAAATTAGAAAAAAGACACTCGCAATATTTATAACTGCCTTAATTCTCATTTTAATTGGAGTAATGATTATGAAAAATACTGGAAATACAAATAGCGAATCTACACGTGTTCTTTTGACAGCAACACAGGGGAATATAGTCATTGAGCTTGATCCTAAAATGCCTGTTACTGCCGGTAATTTTGAAACTCTTACTAAGAAGGGATTTTATGATGGAGTGATATTCCACCGTGTTATCTCGGGATTTATGATTCAAGGCGGAGACCCGACAGGAACAGGAACAGGAGGTCCGGGATATACAATTAAAGACGAGTTCTCTTCTGGGAATACAAACACGAGAGGTACAATCAGTATGGCAAATGCAGGACCAAATACCGGGGGCAGCCAGTTCTTTATTAATGTTGCAGATAATACATTCCTTGATGGCAAACATCCTGTTTTTGGTCGCGTTGTCGAGGGAATGGATGTGGTTGATTCAATAGTTAATACGCCTAGGGATGCTAACGACAGACCATTAAAAGAAGTAAGGATTATAAAAGCAAGCGTGGAAGCATAATCTCATTATCGCTAGGGGCTTAAAAAGTTGAACAGTTAGTCATTGGCTATCTCAATAGATAATTATCGATTCAAGAGCTGTTAGTTATTTTTTCTAAGCGTATATAACTACTTTATAATGACATAAATAGAAAGGTTTATAAAGCAAAGATTTAGAGAGTTATTCATGGAAAACTACCAATTGCGTCAGTTGGCTGCAAATGAAGAAGAACTCTCGAGAGTTTTAGCAACGCTATCTTTTGATGAAAGAGAGGACTTGCTTGAAAGAGTTACACGATTTCTTTTGAGAGAGGCAAACGTAGATGCTAGTGGCAGACCAATACCACAAGATTCTAGAGCACGTCGGAATATGTATTTTAACTCTCGTTTTAATAACCGTATGCAAACAGGCGCGTATTGCGGTAAAGGTCAGAGATAAATCTTTTTTAGTTAACTTTTTCAATCTTAGGACCTTGAAGTGTGTCAAGAACAGTGAATCCTTTCTCTTTGATACGTTGTCTGATGATGTCTGATTCTGCCCAGAGTTTTGCCTTTCTCAGTCTTTCCCTAGCGTCAATAAGCTTCTGTACCTCTTCCGGAACATCAGAAACTTCTTCTTTCATTTTAGATACTCCAAGACCGAGAACTTCATCAAATTTTTCAAGCAAGGCAATTCTTTTTTTGCTGTCAAAAGAAGTATCGTCAAGGACTTTTAGGAAGACCTGCAACGCTTCGGGTATGTTCAAATCATCATTCACTGCATTCTTGAAAAGAAACGCGTATTCCTGCGTCTTATCGCTTCCTTTATGTTTTGTTGCTTTAATTTCAATAATTTTTCTTTTAACTCTTTCAAAAGCATTTTTTGCTGCATCTAGATTGTCAAATGAAAATTGTAATGGCTTGCGATAGTGAGTTTGCAGGCAGAAGTAACGGTAATGCATCGGAGAATATCCCTGTGCTTCCAACTCCGATAGCGTAAACAATCCTCCAGTAGACTTAGAAACTTTTTCCCCTTCTCTATCCAAGAGAAACGCTCCGTGTATCCAATAATTCACAAATTTCTTTCCTGTTGCAGCTTCACTTTGGGCTATTTCGTTCGGGTGATGAATCTGCCTATGGTCCTCGCCGCCCGTATGGATATCAAATGTCTTTCCAAGATACCTCATAGCCATTGCAGAACATTCAATATGCCATCCTGGGAAACCAACTCCCCAAGGAGACTCCCATTCTTGCCGTCTTTTGCCTGGTTCTTCGGAGAATTTCCATAGTGCAAAATCAGTGTTATGTTTCTTTTCCCCCACCTTAACTCTTTTCCCCGCTTTAATCTGTTCTTTCTTAATTCCCGCAAGAACACCATAATCTTCTAATTTTGAAGTATCGAAATAGATTCCATCACGGGTTTTATAGGTATATCCTTTCTTTTCTAGTTCTTCAATAAGTTCAATCTGCTCTTTGATGTGCTCTGTTGCTTTAGTCCATTTAGACGGTTCTAAGATATTCAGTTTTTGTAAATCTTCATGGAAAACATCAAAATAATGCTTAGCAATATCCTGCGCAGATTTTCCTTCTTTGACTGCAGCTTTTTCCATTTTGTCTTCTCCTTCATCCGCGTCAGAAGTTAGATGACCTACGTCAGTAATATTAATTATCTGATTTACCTTGAGATTATTATAAAGAAGAACTCGTTTCAGCAAGTCTGAGAAGATGTATGTGCGAAGATTGCCTATGTGCTGATACCAATAGACTGTTGGACCGCATGTGTACATTTTGACTTCGCCTTTTTTGAGGGGTTTAAAGGCCTCTTTCTTTCTTGTTAGTGAATTGTAGAGTAGGAGCTTTTCCATGCTTTTTCTAGGTATCATGTAATAAGAAGCGACTGTAAGAGTTTAATTACTTTATCAATATCGACTTTATGCTCTTCATAAAAGGATTTATCGATGAGTTCCCCATAGTAATTCAGACGATTTCTTAAAAAGCTAAGATGGGCAATAAAATGAGCTTCTGCTTCGTACTGTTTATATGTTTTGATAAAGAAAGAGATAAGGCATTGATGATTTGAGGAGCGCAGACCATGAGAAAGTAAAATTGCGCTAAGAAGTTCTTTTACAGCTTCATAATATCCCTCTATAACAAAAGAAACATTTTCAGAATTAACTTTCTGAGAAGAGACATGCACAACACGCGCCAGAGCAGTTTTAACTAAAGATTGTACTTTTGCTGGATCTACTTCTACTTTTTTGATATATTGCGATTCACAAGCATACCACGGAATAATGTCAAGAACCTGCGGACTGAAGTCAGGGGTGTGTTCGGGTTCTTGAGCATGTCGAGGACTTCTGTCCTTGAGCACTCTCAGGAATCCTTGATTCCTGAAGCCTCGAGAATTTTGTTTGTTTGCTCGCGGACTAAAGTCAGGAGTTTGCGCAAACAAAATTCTCTCAGTATCAAGATTCATATTTTAGATATCCTGAGAGTTTAATTCCGTTTATAATTGAAAGCTGAAGTTCTTTTGGCAGTGTGCTTAATCTATTTTTTACGATGAGATGAATACTGTGCTCTAGCTTTTTTTCAAAAGGCTTAAGATTTATTTCACGTTCTGATGCTTCAACAAACAAGTCGATATCACTGTCTTTTTCGTATTCTCCTTTCCGCATACTTCCAAAGAGTATTATCACTGAGGGTTTTAGCTTCTCTTCGAGGAAATCAATCAGTCCACTCTCAAAAATAAGAGAGATTATGCGTTCTGTCTTGCGCCAACGGTTGCGCGTGTTTTCAATGAACATATATTCTTTGTTAATAATTCTTTCTTTTTGAAGCTGATTGATATTTCTCATTAGGGTAGAAAGAGGTATTCCGGTTCTCCTCGAAATCTCTCTTAGTGTAAGTTTATCACCAGAATACTCGAATATGACCTTTAACAGTCTGTTCCATCTTTGGTTTTTTTGTTCCATTTTATGAACATCTGTCTCATTTTAAGTATTTAAAGTTTTCTTTGATATCAAAAAAACGATGCGCCACCTCGGCTTGAAAGCCGAGATTTGAGAAGGCGCTCGTTTTTTGGATGCAGGAAATTTCGTGAAATTTGAAATTTCCTGACCAGAGAATTGCAAAAGCCACGCAATTCTCTGTGCTCGAAGAGCGACCGCACCATTTATGGTGCGATTTTTGTCGGTCTCCGACATAAGCAAAGTTTTAATAGATGTCACAGATAAAGAATCTTCCAAATTGTTTTGCAAATTCATATAGGTCTATACTTTAAACACAATTCTGGCTGGTAAAAATGAGTAACATTTATATTCTTACATCTTTTTTCTTTGTTTATGAAATGGATTTATAAAATAACATACCCAAATGGTAAAATCTACATCGGGAAAGACCTGACCGGAACATTTAGGTATTTTGGGAGTCCTAATAGTAAACTTCTAGAAAAAGATTTTTCTGATAAGGAAAAGAAAGATTTTACTATTAGACGTGAAATTCTATGGCAATCCGAGGATGCATCAGATGGAGAAGTAAATAAGAAGGAAGTTGAATATATTTTGAAATATAAGTCCAATAATCCCTCAGTAGGATATAATAAATGGCCTAAATTATTCTAAACTTTAAAATTTTATATAACCTGCTAATTTCCATGCTCTCGCGTACTGAATCACAGTAAATCATCGACATCCATCGTCTCAAGCGCTGTTGTGATGCCTTTCTTATCTGGAACGAAGAGGATCTTACGTGAAGCATCGATCTTCCCAAGTATTTCCTCGCTTCTTAGAATATCCGAGGAATCAATATTTTTCCATTTCACTTCGAGCGCAATTTCTGTTTTCTTGAACTTGAGGAGGCAACCATCTACGTCGTAATCTGCAGCCTCGATAATGCTCTCGCGCAAGCCTTCGCGTTCTGCAAGCGCTTCCCGTACATTGTCCTCGACAAGGCGAGGCATCAATTCATCTACAATGGGAAGCACTTCTCTTTCCTGAACAAGGCGCTCTGCAAGATTGTACTTCTCATCAGCATAATAATACATTTTTGCAAGAGGCGAGACATGCTTGTAGATAAACCTTTTTTTGTTGAGAATTTCAATTCTTTTTAGAACACCAAAGGAAAGAAGATTGTTTAAATACTGTTGAATGATGCTCGGGTCATCTTTTGCGATGAGTTTCTTAGAAAAAAGAGAACTGCTAATCTCCCCAGAGGTTACTTTTCCGAGTGCGACGGCGCGCAAAATGCCCTCATATACTCCAGAAATCTCTCTCGCTTCTTCTGCGAAGATTTCTCCAACGAGCGCGGGGATTGTTTTTAATGAGCGTGCAATAACTGTTGCAACAAGTTCGCGTGGATGTTTTTTCTCATCAAGGTAATCAACCGCAAGTGGTTCACGCATAATCAGTGCCAATTCAAGCCGCTCTTTTTTGCTCAAATGCATGTCTTTAATGGCATGTAGAGCATCACGCATGCGTATCAGCCCGATAGGAGCTTCTGCGAACAAACCCAAAAGAGCAGATTTGCTTGAAAGCAGTTTCTTTGAGAGAAAGAGTGTTGAAGAGATTAAGATTAGTTTTCCCTGTTTCTTGAGTGCGTGAAGCATATCAAAGAAATCCTGTCCAAGACGGTGAAACTCATCAACAACTAATGTCTTTCCATCTGCAAGCGAACGTTTTAGCACTTCTAAAAAAACTTCGTAGCTGATAGATACGTTTTCTTTGTCCAAAATACTCTTGTTCGTTTTCACAAAAAAATACTCGTCATAAGGCACAAACTGCCGCACCAAGAACGTCTTTCCTGTCTTTCTTCTCCCGTAGACGAGTGTCCACTTTGTGCTTTCCTTGATTCGTTTCGTTTCTTCAGGTCTAAGTATAATCATGATAAGTATAATGTGTATTATACTTTTTAAGCTTTTCGCTTTTTTGTTCTCTTTCCATAGAGACAACAAAAAGAAAAGTTTATTTTGCGCTCCGCGATACCAACGAATCAGGTCCCTGTGCAGAAAAAGTGAGCACCCGTAAGAGCTTAGCTTTCTAAAGCTCCCGACGATAAAAGTTACAGATGGATTTTTACGCCTTTTTAACTTATCGACGATAAACTCAAATTTAACTTCAGAAAGCTAAGTAGATACGAGCACCCTGCTAATTTAAATACCCTCATTTCCATCAAACTTCACACTGAACAGATAGTAAAACAACGATTATCGTGTTTGAGGAAGATGCTGCCCAGCAGACACTCTTTCTCCCCGCGCAGGGCACGCGCAAAGCGTTCAAAACGCATTACAGAAACAATGAAACAATTAGAATCATTCAAGAAACTTGGTTTAAACGAGCAGTTGCTAAAAGCAGTTGAAACTTTGAGCTTTGAAACCCCAACAGAGATTCAGGAGAAAGCTATTCCTTTTGCTCTGGCTGGGAAAGATATTATCGGCAGTGCAGCCACAGGTTCTGGAAAGACCCTTGCTTTCGGTGCAAATATAATACAAAATCTGCCAAGAAACCAAGGAGTGCTTGCGCTTATTATCACGCCAACCAGAGAGCTTGCAGAACAGGTGGGCAGGAATTTGATTGATTTTTCTAGATTTAACCGTCTGAGAGTTGCAATGGTTTATGGTGGAGTTGGAATAGGTCCACAAATCAGCGAAATAAGGAGTGCGGATGTTGTGGTCGGAACACCTGGTCGTATCTTGGATCATTTGGAGCGCGGTACGCTTTCCCTTTCAAGAGTAAAATCACTTGTCTTAGACGAAGCTGATCGCATGCTTGACATGGGATTCATAGAGGATGTTGATAAGATTATTTCTCTTTGTCCGAAAGACAGACAGACTTTTCTTTTTTCAGCAACAATCACGCCAGATATAGCTACTATGGCAAAACGCTATATGCGAAACCCTGTCGAAGTCTCAGTAGAAAATTATGTCGATGCCAGCAAACTACAGCAAACATTTTATGACATTTCACAGAACCTTAAGTTCTCTCTTTTAGTACATTTACTGAAAAATGAGCAGACCAACTTAGTAATGGTCTTCTGCAATACCCGTCGTAACACTGACTTCGTTGCGCATAATCTTCAAAAGGAAAATATTGATGCCACTGCAATCCACGGGGGATTGACACAAGCAAAACGAAACAGAATAATGGAAAACTTCCATAAAGGCAAAGTCGTTGTTCTTGTTTGTACAGACGTTGCGGCACGTGGTCTTGATATCAAAAATGTTTCACATGTCTACAATTATGACATTCCTCCTACTAGCAAAGAATATATTCATAGAGTTGGAAGAACAGCGCGCGCAGGCAAGGAAGGCAAAGCGATAAGTATTGTCGCTCAAAGAGATTATGATAATTTCCGTCAAGTATTGCGCGATGATTCTCTTAAAATTGAGCAAGAGCAGCCTCCTGCAGATATAAAACCTCTGAGAGTAAGTCTGCAATATGGAGAGCGGAGCGAAGGCAGAGGATCTGGCAGTCGTAGTCGATTTGGCGGCAGTCGCGCAGGCAGAGAAGGATTTAGACCTAGGTCAAGTAGCTTTGGTTCTAATCGCTCCGGTGGAGAGAGAAGTTCCTTTGGATCAAGAAGATTTGGCGGCGATAGGCGTGAAGGCAGAGGATTGGGCAGTCGCAGTAGATCTGGCGGAGATAATAGAAGACCTCCGAGAAGATCGAGGTATTAATAATAGAACGTATATTCTCACGGCACATACTGGTATTTGTATTCTCTACTGACCATCATGGAATCAATCTTCTCGATGTGTTCGGCAAAGCGTGAGCGAAATTCATTAATAATATTATAAAATTCTTCAATATTCTCAACCTCAAATTCAGGCTCTAGCTCCCACTCTCCAAGAGATTCAACATTATGCACAACACACGGTTGCTCCTTGAAAAAGTTTAGTATTTCTTCTTTTTTCTTTTTATCGATATTGCTTAAAGAAATAAACGCTTTGATAAAAATGCGCTGAATTTTTGAAAGATTAAGAGAGCAGCGATATTGTAAAATAATATTCTGCTTTTCAAGTTGTTTAATGCGGTAACTCACAGTGCGCACGCTCAAACGAGTTGTCCGCGCAATGTCAATCACAGAAGCGCGAGAATTTTTTGCCAGCCCCTGCAAAATTGCCCTGTCCTTTGAATCAATCACAGCGGAAGGAGAAGATGAATAGAGTATCACTTCCTCTCGTGAAGAAAACACGAGGTAATCGCGCGGGAACAAATACGCCTGAATTTGTGTTGTCTCGTTTATGCTTTGAATCTTCTTGTGAAACTCCTGTTCAAATGAAAGCTTAAAATCATAAAACTCTTTAACAGAAGAGGTGTGAAATCCAATAATCGTGTCCCAGCTCCCGTTTCCCTCCGCAATCCAGCCCACATGCTTTTCTCTCTTAAGAAATAAGAGCAATCTTTGTCTTTCTCCTTCCTTTAATCCTCTAAATTTCACATACAGTTTATACACTCTCGTATTCAAACGAGAGAAATCAAAGAAGGCTGTATATCCTGTGATAATTCCTTCCTCTTCAAGTTTCTTTATTCGATAAGCAACCGTGTCTTTATGCAAGCGCGTTTTCTTCCCAATTTCAGCATACGTCGCACGAGCGTCTACGCTTAAAATCGCCAAGATCTTCTTGTCTTTAGCATCCAATTGGTACATATTTCTATTTATCTACATTTATTTATAAATCTTGTTATTAAGTAGAAAGAAGAGAGCATAATATTTATTTATCTGTCATTTCTTGTAAAGGGTAACAGAATAGAAGAAAATGAACATAAAAAACATTGCTCGGAAGGTAGGCGGAACCTGTTTGATAGCGGGAGGGCTGCTTATCGGCTCTGCAGGCATCTTTTTAGGATACAAAACAGTCGCTTCTCCTGCTTACTACTGTTCAAAAGATACTCTGCGTTTGCTAAACAGCGCAACTTATGCCGCTTCTTCTCAAAGCCGGGAAGAGTTCCCTGAAGCATCAGTAAAATACGTGAACATGGCTGAACGTTTAATGGATTATCATAATAAAAACTCCAAAGAACTTCCGCAGAAATTTTCCTTATTGAAAAGTAACCTTTACTCTTTAGCAGAAGATTATGATTTGAATGACCATTCGCACTATCTCCAAGAGATGATACGAAAAGAAGCATCTGAATCAATAACAAACTTCAGAAGAAATATTGAGAATAATTCCTTCACTAGCCAACTGGGAGCAGTGGTGGCTGGATTAATTCTAGGAATAGTGGGAGTCTACAAAGGATTAGATTTGATTATTCCTAATGACAAAGGAAATAAGGAGTACTAATTTTCACAAAGATGAAAAACATAATACAAAACGGATTTGAAGAAAAACTGCAAGAACTTGAGCAGTATGCAGTCAGGCAGCTCCCTGCAAACGTCGAGCCGCGATTCGCATTTAAGCTTCCGCAACCCATTGATTCAGACCATGGAACAAATGACAAATACTTACGTAACCTCTGTGCACAAGAAACTGGGCGAGTTGTTGTCCTCGCAGCAGACAAACAGTCATTGTATGAGGTGCCATTAGAAAAGGTAATTACCCTTACAAAAGTGAAGGATGTTCTTCAAGGAAACGATACAAGAAGATTTGATATTATCGTTGAAGATGAAAACGAGGGCAGACTATTCAAATAATGTTCAAAAAAACTTTCTCCTCGCCAGAAGCATTTATTACAAACGTAACATTTAAATAGTTTGTTACTAATGTAATAATAGAATATTACAGATGTAACCATGAAAATAGAAGAACACCAAAAGGCATACCGAGAGCATCTTGAGCATATCAAGCGGGCAATAGATGAAGGCTTAGAAGAAAATCAGCGAAATATCGGCTTCAATGTTTCGCAAGGGGCGACCGAGCTTTTTGCAATTTACTTACACACTTTAAATGTCATTCAAGGCTCTGGAGACCAATTTGATCATCGCATGTTCAAAAGCAAGAGTCTTCTGAACAAAAGATTGCCGCAGCAATTCCCAGAAAAAGAAGAGATTCTAAAACTTATGAGCTCCATTGAGCAAGAGCGAAATGTGCTTTGCTACGGCGCTCGCAAGCCAAAAGAACGCATAGAAAAGATAATAAAAACCTTCAATAAATTGCGCGAAATCATCAATAGGAGGCTCAAAGATGCAGAACGAGAAGAATAACAGCGAGTCTATTGCATATGCCATGGATTTTGCATCGTATCTAGTTTCAAAAATTGCAAAGATTGACTGCATAGTTCTTCACGGCTCTATCGCACGCGGCGATTTTGACGATAAGTCAGACGTTGATTTGTTTATCGATACGCGAGAGAAAAACAGTGAAAATCAGATTAAAAAAGCAGAAGATGATTATCTCAAAACAGATAAATATAATCGCTGGTCACTAAAAGGATATACCTATCCATTCTCCCTTATTATCGGCAGACTCGACAGTTCTGAATGGAAAGACCTAAAACGTGCAATTGCTAACACTGGCATCGTGCTCTACGGAAAATACATGGCAAGCGCCGAAAAAACACATCAGTATGTGCTTATTTCTTTCGAGAGCATCAAGCCAGAATCGAAACGCATCACAGTCTATCGAAAACTCTTCGGCTTCACGCAAGGAAAAAAACAATACTCTGGTCTTGCAAGTAAAGCGCTCGCTCTTAAAATTGGAAAAAGCGCACTACTCATCCCTCTATCATATGCGAAAGAAATTATAAATTATTTTTATGATAAGAAAGTTGCGATAAAACTGTATGATGTCTGGTCAGATGAGGATTTTGCTGCAGGAAGAGCAAAACCGTAACTTTCTTAATCCTACTTTCTGTTACTAATTCATGCATCCTATCTTAAAACCTCTCCGCATAGGCAGAATTAAACTAAAGCACCAGATTATTTTAGCGCCAATGATTGAAGTCACAGACGCTGCCTATCGGCAGGTCTGTAGGGAAGCAGGAGCTGCTCTGGCATATACTGAAATGCTCAACATTGGCGCGATTTTGCATCCTAATCCAAAAACGCAGCAATTGATGAGAACATATTCGCGCGAAAGCCCTAAAGCAATTCAAATAACTGGGAAGAGTGCCGAAGAATTTCAAGAAGTTATTCCATATCTGAAGAGATTTGATTTAGTAGATATAAATTGTGGTTGCCCGTCCACACGCATTACAGACAATGAATCTGGTTCTTTTCTTTTGAAAGATCCTGACAAAATTGCTGAGATGATTCATATCTTGAAAAAGGCAGGATTCACGGTTACTGCAAAAATCCGCCTTGGTTTTAAGAATAATAATGTTATTGAAGTTGCAAAAGCAGTTGAAAAAGCCGGAGCAGATGCGCTTACTGTACATGCCCGACTTGCATGGCATGGAAATAATGTTCCTGCTGACTGGCAATGGATTGCAAAAGTAAAGGAAAGTGTCAGAATTCCAGTTATTGGAAATGGAGATGTTGATTCTCCGCAGAAAGCAGCTGAAATGCTGAAGATTGCAGATGGAGTTATGATCGCCCGTGCAGCTATTGGGAACCCTTTTATTTTTAAGCAGATACTTCACTATGCTGAAGATGGTGAAGAGATACCTTTTAATTTTCATGAGAACCTTCTGTATTTTCAGCGTTATCTAGAATTAGCTAAAAAGTATGAGATTGCCGACATGCCCCGCATTAAACTTATTGGAAGCAATTTTTTAAAAGATATAGGGGGCGCATCAGCAATGAGGCAGAAGCTTATGGCATGCAAGACGATTGAAGAGATTGTATCACTTGTTTCGATGATGTCAAGAAGCTTGACAGAAAACCACACTTTTTAAGGTGTGGTCGCTTCTTGAGCATCCAAAAACGAGTGCCTCCCAAAACCGCACCTTAAAAGGTGCGAAGGGCACATCGTTTTTTTGATTTTGAAAGAGCATTAGAGTGAACTTGTCTCCTGCGCAGAAATGAGTCTTTTTACATACGACATTTATTCGCCTGAAATTCAGTGAGCGTATCGTAATGAAGAAGATTGAGATACTCTTGAACTTCTCGCGCAATACTTCTTTGCAAACCAAAACCTTCAAAGATGTATGGTGTATATCCTGCCACTACTGTTGCACCATTGGAAAGAGCATCCCATGCCTCCTTGCCGCTATCAATGCCTCCTGTTGCGACAATGCTTGCATCAGGAAAAGTTTGCTTTAAATCATAAATTGCACGTTGTCGATAATTTTGAAGCGTTTTTCCACTTTTTCCTGCAGAAGGATAGCCCCACTCTTTAAGAGGAACTTTATTTGCAAGCACCATCTTCGTATTTACTGCGACAAAACCTGTTCCCCCGCCTTGCATCCATGCATTAGCAAGTTTAAGCCATGGCTCCCGTTCTTCTGGGCAATCTTCATAAGGTCCCATCTTCACAAAGCGAGATTTCTTTGGTGCATATTGCGCGATAATTTCAGCACTGCGTTTAAATTCTTCTGGAGTACGTAATAGTTGTAATGCTGCTGTGTTTGGCGAATATGGATTCCAAACAAGACACTCGACATATGGTTCTAGAGTCGATACAAGCTGCTTCAGCTCGCCTCGTGCTATCTCGAGACTATCTGCTGCTGGAGGCAAGCCGCATATATTTGCTAATAATATCCCACTTCCTCCATTATTCCGATAGTTACGAACATTGTTTAGTGTATATGCCAAACCTTTCTGCGGAAAACCTTGCGCATTGTACACAATTCGCTCTTTAGCATCTGCGACTACACGCGGTCTTTTATTTCCTTCACGTGGATTTACAACAACCGTCCCAATCTCTTGGAAACCAAAAAGGTAAGATAGGGGTTCGAGCGCGTCTGCGTTCTTGTCTAAACCTGCAGAGGTGCCGAAAGGCATAACTCTTTCGCCACAAAACGTTACTGTAAGATTATGATAGTAAAACCGCGACGCAACATCTCTTGCTATATCTTTATATGCTACTAATTTTTCCAACGCCATCTCGTGGACGCGCTCAGCATCTCCGCCAGTGCGATGATATGCAATAGGGCGAATAAAATTTCTAAAAAACCAAGTGTTAATAAGACCTAATCTGAAACCTACACGCTCAATCCTCTCTAGAACCATAGCTTCAATTGTGTATATCTCCTTAAAAAGACTATTACTTTGTAGAATATATATTCTTCACTTATATAAAGGGGTAGCAAGAGCTTTTATATGATTAAAAATAAAAATAGATATGAAGAACTTGCGGGAGATTCTTGAGCCAACCCCTTTACGTATTATACGTGCATGGGTTTTTGACGGTAATTTTTATCAAAGACCTGAGAAGAGGACTATAAATATAGAAGACGGAAAAATTGCCAAGATAGGGGTGAACAATGAGACTAATGCTGTTGAGATGCCTGAAGACGTGATGGTTATACCCGGGGGAATTAATCTTCACGTTCATGGTAGAGATGCGTATTATATCCTGTCAGGAATGGATGGCGATCAATCTTATAAAGAAGATTCTTATACTCTTTCTCTGGCTCTTGCTCAAGGTGGAGCAACCTATGCGATGTGCATGCTTAACTTTAATAAGATTATTGAAACAGAAGAGCAATTCAAAGCCCAGATTAATTGGATGAATAGTAAGTTGCCGCATCGCAAGAAACCGATTATGGATCTTGGAGCTTATGTCTCTATACGTCCTGGAAGCAAGCCACAAGTTAAAGACACTTGGTTCAAGCTTTTCTGGAAAACTTTTGGAGGAACTAATTTTCAAAGCGATGAAGAGGTGCGCGAAACACTTCGAAACTATACTGATTGCAGAGTGAAAGCACATCTTGAGACTATAACTGATATGATTGACTGCCCTGCTCTTCCCCATCATATGCGACGCCCTAAAGAAGCAGCAATAAATGCGACACGAATGTTTTTTGAGTGTGCTAAAATAAGTAAATTCATTCCTGACTGCGCGCACATTGGTACTGCTGAAGAAATAAAGATGATTAAACGCTATCGCAAAGTAGGCGGTGTATGGGGACAGGCAACATATGAGGTAACTCCACAGTCACTTTCTCTTGACCATTCTACATTTGAGAAAGTGACTGATCTTCCTGCACGTTGGGGACAGCAGAACCCTCCGCTTAGAAATTATGCAGAGCGACAGGAATTGATTCGAGAGGTAGACGATACTGCAATATATGCTTCTGATCACGCTCCACATACAATTCAAGAAAATGTAGATGGTATTTCGGGCATGCCACAAGCTTCGACAGATGGGCAAGTGTATCTTGAACAGGTTTCTCTTGGGCACTCTTCCCTTAGCAGTTTTGTAAAGAGACGTTCAGTAAATCCGGGAAAATTGCTTGAACAGGACTTTGGTTTAAAGATGGGAAGACTGAAAGTTGGATATGATGCATCTTTTACACTTGCTACACTTGGAAAAACCTCACAGATTCGTCATGCTGATGTTTTAAGCAAATGCGCTTGGACGCCTTATGACCAATGGAAGTTTTCAAATACGATTGAAGGAGTTATCGTTAAAGGCACTTTGTACACACAGGAAACTCTTAAGAGATTAAAAACATAAGTTGTATGCAACAGTTTAAATATTCAGTTTACTAATAAAAACAATGGAAAAAGATATTGGAAAAATACCTAAGAGCATGGATACGGAGATTGTAGTGCGCATTGATGATTTTGGTGGGCGTGTTGGTTTGACTATTCGAGAGTTCGTAAAATCTGAGCGTTATTCTGGATTCACAAAAGCAGGGACGCGTATTCCTGCGGACAAATTCAAACAGTTCAAGGAGATGATTAATTCTATTGATGAAAAAGAACTTGAGAATTTATCCGCACAGACAGCGCCCCAGACCTCAAGTCCACCGAGTGCAGCAGGGCAGAGTACATTTGCAAAACCTGCTTCAAAGCCAGCATCTGTAGACAAGAAGCCTGTGAAAGCAAAGACAGAGACTGTTGAAGAGATTGAAGAACAGGAATTTTAAGAAATTCTACTTTTTTTCTTTCTTCTAATTTATTTAGGTGATTAAGGGTTATGCAAATGTGAAGGATTAAACCTGCCCAGTCTGAATAAACTTTCTCATTGCTTGTTCTAAGATTACCTGAGGAGCATATCCCTTATTACTACATTTCTTCATGAAATCGTCGAAGATTGCACCGTCAACCGTATAATCTAGTTTCTTCTTTCGTGCGCCAGGGGCTGTCGCTGCCATCTTTTTATAAATGGAATGAGGTTTATAAAATGATGTGCTTCAAGTTTTATTAACTTTCCAGAGAGAATTTTATCTAAGGAGTGAATGTTTTTAAAGGCACTCACGATGTATAATTATGAATAGGAGCTTACAAAATGAAAAATCAAACTTCAGAGAATCAATTGCGCTCGCCCATTGTTACTATATGCGGGCATGTCGACCACGGAAAGACTAGTATTCTTGACTGTTTTAGAGAGAGTTCTCTTCAGCAGGGAGAGGCGGGAGGCATAACGCAGAAGATTTCATTTACTAAATATCCCGTAGAGCAAATAAAGCGCATATGTCCTTTAATTGAGAAACAAGGAGTGAAACTTGATATTCCAGGATTTATGTTTATCGATACGCCTGGGCACGCGGCTTTTACAAATTTAAGAAAGCGCGGAGGTTCATTAGCTGATTTGGCGATTGTCGCAGTGAGTATAAAAGAAGGCATCAAGCCGCAAACAGCAGAGGTTTTGCAAATTCTCAAGGCACATAAAACTCCTTTTCTTATTGCTCTCAACAAAATTGATTCAATCTCTGGCTGGCAGAAAGGCGAGCAGGGCGTAAAACAGGCTATTGACCAACAGGCTATTCATGTTCGCCAAGAGTTTGATGAGGCTTTGTTAACATTTCAGAGCTCTCTTAGAGAGCATGGTTTTGACTCCGACTTATTCTTTGACGTGACAGATTTTACTAAAAAAGTTGCGCTAGTTCCCTGTTCTGCAAGAACAAAAGAAGGAATTTCGGAACTATTGTTTGTACTTTGCGGGTTATGCCAAAAATTTCTCCGTGAGCGTCTTACAGTCAGTAGTGAAGCTAATGGCGTTATCCTTGAACTGAAAAAGGAACGGGGTATTGAATGGGCAGAAGCAATTCTTTACGATGGTTCCCTCAAAGAAGGTAGTGAGATTATTATCGCAAGTTTTGGTGAACCAGTAATAACTAAGATACGGGTGCTGGGAGAAATACAACCTCTTTCTGCAAAATACACTTCTGTAAAGAAAGCATACGCTGCGACCGGTGTTCGCATGCAATTGACTGAAAAAGAAGGCATTCTTCCAGGTATGCCATTCCAAGAGTTGAATTCTGCCGCACTTGAAACTAAAAGGGCACAGTTCAAAAAAGAAATAGCTTCTGTTCTACAACTTGATAAACAAGGAATTATCATCAAGGCAGACTCTCTGGGTTCTTTAGAGGCATTGATTACGCTTCTAAAGCAGGAACATATTCAGATAATTAAAGCAGGAATTGGACCTATAAGTAAAACAGATATCATTTCTGCACAAGCAAATCTTATAATAGATCCTCTTAACGCAGTCATTCTTGGTTTCAATGTTAGTTCTGATGAGGATTTATCTGTGCCTGCTACGATAAAAGTTCTTGCTAATCCTGTTGTGTATAAACTCATTGAAGACCTGACTTTATGGCGGCGCAAGCGGCAAGAAGCGATTGTTCGCGAGAAGATGCTAGGTCTTGCAACTATTTGCAAGCTTGAGATATTGCCACAGTATGTTTTTAGAAATTCAAATCCTGCAATTTTTGGCGTTCGTGTAACTGTTGGGAAAGTCAAGTTGGGAATTCCCCTTATTGATACAAAAGGTGCATCAATCGCACATGTTAAATCATTACAACACGATAAATCATCAGTAAATGAGGCAAAAGAAGGTCAGGAGATTGCTCTTGCTCTTCCTGGAGTAACATTCGACAGACAGTTAAAAGAAACTCGTGTGCTCTACGCCGATTTGTCTGAAGTGCAATTCAAGCAATTCAAGAAAAACAAAGAACTTTTGTCTGCACGGGAATTGCAGGTTCTAGAGGAGATTGCACAAATAAAGAAATTCCTCACTTTGTGACAGACAATTTCTAATTTGAAAAATTCAAAGACTCTCTGGGTTTTAACCAAGAGTTTTTCAGATAAAAAGGAAGGAGCATGAGATACTTTTAAAAACCCCCTTTTTCTCTCCTTATTATGCCACTAAAAGTTAACATATCTGAGAAAGGAAAGACATGGAAGATTGAACTTGCAGATGAAATGCTTTCAGGCAAATCTATCGGAGATACAATCGATGGCAAGGAGATTAAGGCTGAACTTGCAGGATATCAACTTCAAATAACAGGGGGTAGCGATATTTCCGGATTTCCATTGACTAAAGATGTAGAGGGTATTGGTCTGAAGAGAGTTCTACTCACAAAAGGATTCGGAATGAGAGATTCTTACCCCGGAATTCGTCGTAGAAAAACAGTTAGGGGCAAGACTATTACGACTACTACTACACAGCTTAATCTAAGCGTCGTTAATGCCGGCGCAACACCTTTGGTAGAAGTCTTCTCTGACCAGAACAAGCCGAAAGAAGCAGGTACTTCGGCTCCTAAAACAGAAGCTCCTGTCGCTTAGTTTCATTTAGAGCTGTGTTGATTTTTAGGAATCATGCAACACAGTATCAAGAGAATTCCTAAACCTCACTATCCGAACCGCAGCACTGAGAAAACCTTCGGTTTTCGAGGCGCTCAGAAACCATTGGTTTCTGACGAGCTGCAGGGTATTACACTCGGTTTCAAAAAGGAATTCTCTTTATCTGTTCTTAAATTGTTTAATCAATGAGAATCTCAATGTTTAAAAATACACTTCTTCTGTGAAAGAGATGGAAAAGAAACAAGAATTACAATTAGAGCAGAAAGAGAGAGCTAAACTGGAAGGAAAGGAACTTCCAACTCTTAATGTTGGCATTGTCGGTCATATTGACCATGGCAAGACAACCTTATTGTCAAAATTAACTGGTGTTTGGGCTTCACGGCATTCTGAAGAATTGAAGCGCGGGATAACAATTAAATTAGGTTATGCGGATATTATATTGCATAAAGATGGGGAGAGTTATAATTCAAAAGAAGGAACTCCAATTCGCCATATATCATTCGTTGACGCTCCGGGACATGAAATGCTTATGGCGACCATGCTTTCAGGAGCAGCTATTATTGATGCTGCAATTCTTGTCGTTGCTGCAAATGAAGGGATCAAGCCGCAAACACGCGAGCATCTTATTGCATTGCAGGCAAAGAAAGTACCTAGCTTAATAGTTGTTCAGAACAAAATTGATTTGGTTGAGAAAGAACAGGCTTTGAAGAATTATCAGGAGATAAAAGCTTTGCTAAAGGGAAGATATGATAACGCGCCAATCATTCCTGTTTCCGCACAGCAAGAAATCAATCTTTCTTTTATTTATTGTGCTATTGCAGAAATACCGATACCTATAAGAGTCACATCAGGTGTTCCGAGATTTGTCATTGCAAGGAGCTTTGATGTCAATCGTCCTGGAACAAAGCCTCAAGATTTGAAAGGTACTGTTCTTGGAGGTACACTCAAGCAAGGGACTCTCAGAATTGGAGACATTATTGAAATTAAGCCAGGGATAGTCGTAAAAGAAGCCAATCAACATTTTTATAAGACTGTAAAAGCTAAGATAATAAGATTATTCAATGGTTCTAGTTCGGTTTCTCAATTAACACCAGGGGGGAGCATGTCGATTGAAACCTCGCTTGATATGTCTCTCGGGAAAAGCGATGCATTTGCAGGATGCATCGCCTCAAATGCTGGAGTCTTGCCTGAAATAACGACTGTTGTAAAGATTAAGTATGCATTATTCCCCGAGCTTTTCGGTATAAGTGGAGCTCAGAAAGTCGAGCCCCTAAAGATGTCTGAGATGCTGCTTTTGAGCATCAACACCAGCATGACAATTGGAGTGATTAAGAAACTCTCGCCGAAAGAAATTGAACTTTCTCTAAAGGTACCTATCGTCCCTGCACCTGGAGAGAATGTAGGCATTGCCAGAAATATCAATAATCACTGGCGTTTAATCGGTCACGGCGAAATGTTGTAAATCCGTCAATAAAGAGATTTCCTAAGCCTTCGCTATCCCAACAGCAAGCTGATGGGGTATTACGCTCGGCTTCTAGACGGAAATCTCTAATGTCAAGAACACTCTTTCATTTTGTGTGTTCTTGAGCACGATCAAGAATTTTCAATTCTTGACGCTTCAAACTGGCGCAGCAAGCTGCGGGGTATTACACCCAGTTTGAAATAAATCTTACAGACTCAATTTCCATGTTCTCCAGAGTTTGCGGTTCTCTTTCTCAAATTCCTCTGCTTCTGCGTCTGTCATCTTCCAACTTCCAGCAGCTATAGTGGAAGACCTAAGTCCTTCCCCTAACAGCAGACGACAAGACGGGGAGAAACTTATGTCGTCTGCTATAATAAGAGGGTATCTCTTGCAGAGAGATTTGTGTTCTCATCTTTGAGCGTCTTCTTTTTCATTATCATTATAAGAATCAAATACTCTTAATTTTTTCTATCAAACTCTTTAGTAATCTCTTCCTTGATTTTGTCTGCCAGCATCTTATCTTGCAAGACAGTAACTTCTATCTGTTGAGTTGCCTTGAAAATATCCAAAACTTGCTTTAAATCAATGTTTTCTGCACGTTTTGTTTTTGCATAAACTTTCTCTAGCCGCATTGAAATCTGCTCTGGAATCTCAAATTTTACCAGAAATTCTCCAAAAGCTGAGATGTGAGTATCTTTCTCATCTTTATTTCTTTCTCTTATTTTTATATTTTCACCTTTCTTGAGGTAATATTTCAAAGCAAGATTATCAAGCAGTGTTTTTGAAGTGATAAGATTATAGGTCTCTATTTTTTGCTTAATTAAAAAATCATGCAAGAGATCTTCTTCTTGTAAGCGTGGAATGAGCCACCAGCAATGTTTGCCTTTCCAGACGTTTCGTTTGTCTTCTTTCTCGTTTTTTGCCCAAGTTACTAGCAAGTCATTCCAGAGACGATCTAATTCCAGCAAGTTGCTAACTGTATAAACTATTATCTGCTTTCCTAACTCAACTTTTTTTATCGGTTCTTGCACATTAAAATGAATTCTATACAATCGGTCTAGAAAGTTCCTGCTCTCAAAAATCCACTCTCGCGCAAGTGAATACTGCATGCCTTCTCTTTGTAGAACTTTCTTCTCAACTAAAGCTAGGGTTGCTTTCATGACTGCCTGAAAGCTTACGCTCTTTTGATAGAGACGCCTCATCTCGCGTTGTAATTGTGTTATGGTTTGCGGTGTTCCTTCAGCAAGAATACTAAATACGATATCTTTAACATTCTTCTCCTTATTTTCGAATTCAGGCAGCGCTATTTCAATCATTTATCTTCAAATAAACCCATATTATTAAACCCTTTGGTTGTAAAATAAGCTAACATAAGCTATAAATACAACTCTTTAGTTGATATTGAATAGTGATGGCAACATTACGGAAAATAGAACATGAACGAACGACAAAACATATCTGATGCAGAAATTCCCCGAGAAATAATGGAAATAGCTCCACATTGGGATATTATTCGCAGGGAAAACGGAAAAGTTTATGCATTAGTTAAGCTAGAACCTAATTATAACATCAGCATTACTGCCACACTGAAAAAAGTCGTTTATGATGAAACGAATGGAAAGATTATTGAAAATGATGAATGGAAGGAGAACAGTGTGAGTGTATTAGAACGCTTAGCTATTACAACATGTACAGTGGGACTTGCCCTCCCTTATTTATTAAATTGGTGGACGCAGAACAAGCGTGAAGATTATCAGAAGACTAAAGAATGGGTCGCACTTTGTGAAGAATTGAAGAAGAAGAATAAAGCAGATGAAAATCAACGCCTCAATACCCTTGCCGCGCCTATCCGTCTATATCAAGGAAGCATTGACGAAGTTGAGCGCGATTTGAACATGCGCTTAAAACGTATTGACACGCAAACACCTCAAACATTCTTATGCGAGTACGACGAGTTAAATTTACGGTCAAAAGCTGCACAGCTTGGGGCAAATGCGGTTGTCCATTACAGAACTCAAAGATATAAAGAATATTATGATGAAATATGTCATGTAGGAACGCCCGTAAAATTTATAGGTCCTCTATATTTCTCACCGCACGACATCATTGTCGAAACACGAGGAAACGCTTATATCCTAAGACCTTGAAAATTGAGCAGAAAGGTCTTAGATATCAAGGGAAAGACGTACAATTTTGCTCAATTATTTACGTCTTTCACTATAATTATCATATTAACGAAAGATATACATCCATATAACTTTTGTCAATGGGAAGCTAGAAAGCAAAACGCATAAAACCTTATTAATCCCTTTTCTCTTTTAATAATATGCAACAGAGTATTGGTAGCGAGAGCAAGATTTATAAAGAATCAAATGTTCAAAGAGATAACATATACCCCGGTGATCCGCAAGGGTTGCCGGATGATACTCTTGTCTTTTTTGACTCTGGATTTCTTTCTAAACTCTCTAAGCATTTCGGCAATGGTAGGTATATATCCTACGATTTTACAAAATTAGCCAGCCATCTTGCAAAGAAACAAAAATTAATTTGTAAAAGAATTTATTATTTCACTGCCCCTCCTTTTCAAAGCGACTCTTCTACTCATGATGAAAATATAAGAAGAATGAAGTATGATTTATTTATTTCCAAGATTAAGAAGAGTCCCCTCATTAAAGTGGAGGAAGGAAGGGTACAAAGAATTAAAAACGAAGCTGGAAAGTATGTTTTTAAGCAGAAAGGTGTAGATGCTTTAATTATTATGAGACTCAGTTTTATTCCTTTGGACTTCCCAGAAATAAAGAAAGTAATTCTTGTTTCGAGTGATACTGATTTCTGTCCAGTTATAAGAGAGCTACAGCAAAAAAATGTTGAAGTTATACTCTATTCTTATCATGAAAGAAAAAGAGGCACTTCCTTCTCTGTTTCAACAGAACTTATAAAATGCTGTTTCAAGTATATCAAACTTACTAAAGAAGATTTTGAAGTTTCTACATTACATAATCACTCAAAGGAGAATTTATCAGAATGAATGAGTTGAAAGAGGCAATAGAGAGAAAAGAAGGTCCTTGTGTTATTCTCGCGGGAGCAGGAACTGGAAAGACCTATGCAATTGTGGAAAAGATAAAGTATCTTATTGAGAATAAAGCTTATGAGCCGAAAAGAATTGTATGTATAACATTTTCTAATGAAGCGGCAAATAATCTGCTTTTGCGAGTCCAGAAGAATCTGCATTTGCCTGTCGGAGAAGAGCCTACAATAAGGACTTTTCATGCTTTTAGTGCTGAAATCCTAAGGAAACACGGCGATAAAATCGGCATTATAAAAGAATTCAAGATACTTGACCCTGATCAGGCAATGGTAATATTACACCGCAATCTGAGAGTGCATGTGAATTATTGCCAGAAATACATTAACACTATCGGGACTGCAAAGGATTTAGGAATCCGTTTAGAAGACTTTAAGGAGTTTATTGAAAGAAAAATGAAAGAATATGGAGACATAGATTTTCAGAAACGCATCGAGAGCCTTAATTTTGAACTTGCGACTATCCATCTAAGACAAGATTCAAATAAGAAAAAATTTCTTGTTGAGGAAATTAAAAATCTGAGGAGAGTATTGGAGATGAAAAAGTTTGTTTTAGCTTGGAATGCTTATGAAAAGATGAAAGTAAAAGGAAATTATCAGGACTATTCCGATCTTAGCGCGAATGCACTTCTACTATTGCAAAGATTCCCAGATATTTCTCAGGATTATTCTTATATCATTGTTGATGAATTTCAAGATACCAACAAGTTACAATTAGACTTTCTTGTCAAACTCACACCACATAGAAACATAACTATTGTTGGAGATATGAACCAGAGTATTTACCGCTTCAGAGGAGCGTATAGCAAGAATCTTCAATTATTTAAGAAATATTTCGATGTTTCTGATAATGATGTTTTTACCCTTTCTCGTTCGTATCGCTCTCCTAACAGTGTATTAAGAGTTGCCCACCAGCTTATTTCAAGAAACTATTCATCCCCTGATGAATGCTTTTTTGTTGAGAACGCACACAAAAGAGAAGGGGAAAAAGTTGAAGTATTTCAGCTAAAAAACGCCCAAGAAGAAACACGGAAAGTTATTGAGCTTGTTCAAAGAGAGAAAGAGAATGGAACTCCGCTCGAGGAGATATGCGTCATTTTTAGAACACACCAGTATGGAAGAATGATTAAACGCTCTCTGGAGTATGCAGGAATTCCCTATTATGCTGTTTCAAGGGCTTCTTTGCTCAAACAGAAGTCTGTCAAGGCGATTTATGATTATCTCGTTATTCTGGACAAACTTAAAAAAGAAACAGGCGGAGGAGAGCAGACCTGGTGGGATCTGCTTTATTTGATGAATTTCTCTGGAGAAGATTTAGTGGTTTTGGGTAAGAATATCCAAAAATTATCTAAAAAGAATAGAAGAGCTGGAGAGGAAAGCAAAAAACCTTCTGAGAGTGAGATTGTACATGTTTTTTCCCCTGCATTTGTCGAGGTACTTAAAAAAGTTAAACTAAGTGAAGCAGGGATGCTCTCGCTTAGAGTTCTTCTGGAGAAAATACATTTAATGATGCCTCTTCTTGATAAACCCCTTTCTGAGGCTTTGCAGGAGATGTATAAGATATCTGGGCTGTTGAATGAACAGAGAACATTTGAAGAGAAAGAAGTAATGATGAATCTACAGAAGTTTTATGATGTTGCTAAGACTCATGAAGAGCTGTACGACTCTGATGTTTCTAATTTTCTATATTATTTAGAAGTCTTGCAGAACCTCGGAATTGAAATAGAAGCAGCTAAGCTTGAAGAGACAGGAGTGCGCCTTATGACTTGTCATTCGACCAAGGGTCTTGAATATTCTACTGTTATCCTTACAAATTTTGCACAGGGGAGGTTCCCAATTGAAAGATATATTGGGAATTCATTAATTCCTACTGAATTGCTTCCCGAAGTGCGCGAAGAGCTTAAAAGTATCGCAGGCGATGAAAAAGAAGATTTTGTTATTAATTATGAGAAACATCATCAGCTTCTTGAAGAAAGAAGACTTGCTTATGTTTCATTTACTCGTGCTAAGGAAAGACTTATTCTTACATTCGCGGAGGAATATACCGGTAAGAAATCTGTACCTTCTGTATTTCTTGATGAGTTTGCCTATCTCAAAAATCCAGATGTCTCTTTTGTGAAAGATAGTGCTCAACTTTATCACGAGCCAGAACCTGAGATAAAGACAGGGTCTACATTTGCTCAGGCTTTGGATTCGCAGAATTTTGAAAATGTTCTTAATACAATTGCTGCCGAGAGCGGGCAAGAGAGGGAGAAAGAGAAGATACAGAGGCTTTCTCCTTCTGCTTTATTTCTTTTTGACGAATGCCAGAAAGAATTTGAATACAAGTATATCTATAGAATGCCTGAAAGAAAAAAATTCTCTTGGGAATCAATGCAGATGGGGAGTTTTGTTCACCTTGTTCTTGAGAAAGGCGTCGCTTCACGCTTGCAGAAAGTTGAAGACTTTTTGCTTCTTGCTAGGCAATTGAGCTTAAATGAAGAGTGGTCTGGTGTTGAATGGGGAGAAGCTGATACTTTAATCCGTGTTTTCTTTGAAAGAAACAAAGGGAAGTATGGAGGTTCGACTAAAACTGAACAGTATCTTCTATTGACACTAGGAGAGGTTCAGTTCATGGGATTTGCAGATAGAATTGATTTCTTTCCTGATGGAAGCATATCGATTGTTGATTACAAAACAGGAAAGACTCCAATTTCTAAGAAAGACAGGGACTGGCAACTTGGTTTTTATGCTTTGGCTGCGCTGGAGAGATATGGTCGGGTAAGGAAAGTTGTTTTAGATATGCTTAAACAGGAGAGACCTTTGGAATTTGAATTTGACGAGCAGGGAAACGCGAAGTGCATCAGTTCTAAATGGATTGATGGATTTAACTTAGATGATGTCCGAAAACAACTGATTGACGCTTCACAGGCGATAATGAGGGCATATAATGAGGGTTTTAAGGCATGTAGTCTGGAAAAGAACTGTGAGTTCTGTAATGAGTATGTTTATGGGATGTAAGAGGAATTTAAGCATTGGTAATTAGTTAACCCTATAAAGTTAATTAGTACTGACCTATAATGTTCTTGAATGAGTATAAACCTCTCAAAACTCATAAAACAGGGCATGCGCAAACTTTTTAAAGCATCACAAGCTCACAAAGAAAAGGTTTACCAATTATGTTTTATTTAGTAGAAGTTGAAGACCATATCCGCGTTGAACCGAAACATTTCGGATTGCCTACTCAGGAAGCTATCGAGAAGCAGCTTAATGAGAGTTATGTTGACAAAGTGAATAAAGAACTTGGTTTCATAATTGCGGTAATTTCTGTCGATAAAGTAGAAGATGGAGTCATTATTCCCGGCGATGGTGCTGCTTTCTATAAATCTCATTTTAAGATTCTTGTATGGAGACCCGAGCTTCATGAACTGATTTATGGCACTATCGCTGAAATAGCTACATTTGGAGCTTTTATACAGATTGGTCCTGCACAGGGAATGATACATATTTCGCAGACAATGGAAGATTATGTTTCTTTGAGCAAGACTGGAACGCTTTCTGGAAAAGCAAGCAAGAGAAACTTGGCACAGGGAGATGATTGCCTTGCTCGTGTTGTTGCAATCAGCTATAAGTCAGGCGAGCCTAAGATTGGTCTAACTATGCGTCAGCCTGGTCTCGGCAAACTTGAATGGATTAAAGAAGATAAACGCAAGAAAGACGCAGACAGTGGGAAAGTTGTTAAAGGCGAGAAAAAAGAAAGAACGAAGAAGGGAGAAAAATAACATGTCGACACCTAAAGTATCTATGTTGAATGTATATTATTTTAATGGCTCTGCTTTTTCACGAATGATTCCTACTTTTGATGAAACACGAGATAGATTTAGTGCTGCTTTTATGGATGCCGAACATAAAGTACGGAAAGTTGTAACCAGAATGAAGGTAGGTCAAGTTGTTCCAATGATTGAGAAATACCTTGAACAAATACATACTAATGTAATTATTTTCCCACAAAGTTATTATGATGCAACTCATAATCAGATTGCTAGTGAGAACGGTAAAGAGTTAGGAGCAATTGTTCCTGTTAGGGGGGAGCTATAATGGCAAATAAAGCATGCAAGAAATGCAAGTCTATTGTAGAAAGCGGAAGCACTTGCCCTCAATGTGGAAATGATGAATTTGCAGATACATTCAAGGGCAAGCTTGTAATCTTAAAACCTGAAGAGTCAGAGATTGCTAAAAATATTAAAATTGGGAAGAAAGGCACATACGCCGTGAAATTAGGATGAAAGTTATAAAGAAAGTGAAGAACAAGCTCCTGAAACGTGATGAAATAACTGCAATTTTAGTAGAACAAGGTAATCCCGGTCTAAACAAAGCACGTTTGTTGCTCGCTGATGAGTTGAAAGTTGCAGAGGAGCTTATATCTTTAAAAGCTGTACGCAGCAAGTTCGGTAGCAATGAATTTACAATTGAGGCATTTGTATATGATTCAGTAGAAGATAAGCAGAGTATTGAGCCTAAGCCAAAGACCGCACCAAAGAAGGAGGATTCTTAATCCTATGTCTGAGAGAGCAGCAGGTTCATCAAAGTCAGGGAAAGGCAAGAAAGCACATAAAAACAAACCTACGAGCAAGAAATACAAGCATTATATTATCTCAGGCTCTTCGCTCAAAAAATCAAAAGCGTGTGTCAAATGTGGGGTAGGCATCTTCCTTGCTCAACACAAAGACCGTCTTACTTGCGGAAAATGCCATTATACTGAATTTTTGGGTGTAAATAAATAATTTGTAGATAAGTTTAAAAACATCTTCTTTAAGATAATCTTATGTCACAGATGCAATTTATGAGAAGATTGAAAGTTCCTGTTCCAGAAGAGCTAAGAGAAGTTATAAGACAAGCGGATTTTTTACGATTTGGAATAATCTATGGGAGACCTGTAATCAATGGTCCGTATTATGGTAGAATAAGTATATATGCTGTCCCAAAGCATGGAGGGGAGCCGTGTTGGTCATTTCCTTTGGTTAAAGAAGTACCTCTGAAAACAGATAATGCTTCTAATTATGCTGCAACTGCTCGTGCGTTAGCAACAGATAAGCAAAGATTGATTTCACTGATCAAAATATGCTCTGACTGAAACTTTATAATCTCAAAAGCGCTTCTTGAGACATGGACGAACAACTGCTCACTAGTATTGTCATACTCTTTATGCTTGTAACTGCTGCTTTTTTTCTTCTTATAAGATTACTGAGGAAGAAATCACTCAAACAAAAGATTGAGTTTTTGAAATAGATTTGTTTATGGTACTCTATTTTAAAGTGCAAGTAAGTTTATATACTCTTATTTAAACTTCGTAAGATGAGACCTTTGGTAGTATGGGACTTTAATAGCACGATTCTTGCAGATACGCAGGCATGTATTGCTTCAGGCAATCATGTAATTACGACATATGGTGGCAAGGCAGTTCCTCGTAATCGGTACATAGCCACTTTTTCCTTCCCATCAATTGATTTTTATTCTCAACAGGGCGTTTCTCGCAAGGCTTTGGAAAAACCTGGTGCCCTTGATGTGTTCCATGAGTTTTATGAGCCCAGGGCTGCAAAGTGTCGTACACGCAAGGGAGCACGTAGCGTGCTTTTTTGGCTTAAGAATAAGGGTATAGATTCGGTTATTTTGAGTAATCATGTCGAATCAGCTATTAGAAAACAACTAGAAAGACTTGGTCTAGATGATTATATTACGAGAATACTAGCAAACACAGATACTAGGGCGACACACAAAGGAAATAGCAAGATTGAGATAATGAGAGATTACTTTACTAATGATGATTATAGTCCCACACTCTCTCTTATCGTAGGAGATTCGCCTGAAGATATATCTATTGGCAAGGAACTAGGTCTAGTGACTGTTGGGATAACTGGAGGCTATTTCTCTACGTCTCGTTTGAAAGCTGCAAATCCAGACTATCTAATTACACGTTTAGACCAAATTATTCCTATTGTAAAAGAGGGATTGCTTTCTCGCAAGTAAGTGTGAATCTTATTTACCTGAGTTTACCCTAGTTTTTAGGCATTACATTTAATTTCTTCAATATTTTTTTCTGTTTTGGTTCAAGAGGAACATGAATGCTCCATTCATGATTTGAAGTAGAATCTTTCAGAGTTACT
>Ga0082335_1001070_pt1 | contig 62524 bp, 73 predicted proteins | sample Subgrocontami58m_FD_72375 | JGI IMG/M metagenome (GOLD analysis project Ga0082335, IMG submission 72375) | Subsurface groundwater microbial communities from S. Glens Falls, New York, USA - GMW37 contaminated, 5.8 m (SPADES assembly) (version 2) ... | reverse complement strand
GAGCGCAGGTGCGCAGCGTCTCGCGCAGAGTTTCGAGCGCGGCGGCGTCGCCCTCGCGCACACGGTCGCGGATGCGCCGTACATACCATTGCGACAAGTCTTCAAAAAGACCCGCCACTGCGCGTGTCGCTTCGAACGGCCGATAGTCATCCATGGCGCTCGTCACCTGTGCCACCGTCTGCGCCGTGCGGGCCCTCATCCATCGGTCAAGAACTGTTTCGCGTCGCTCGCCTTTCGTGCCGTCTTTGAACAGCTCGTAGAACTTCGTGCTGTTATCGAGCCAGGAGAGAACCTTCGCCGCTTCTTTCATCGTCTGTTCGTCGTAATTCTTGGAGTCGCCTGCCTGCGTCACGCTGTACATCCAGAAGCGCAGCGCATCCACACCCCACTTCTCTATCTCGGCCCAGGGGTCAACGACATTCCCCTTCGATTTACTCATCTTCTGGCCTTCGGCGTCGAGGAGGTGCCCGAGCGAGATACAGTTCTTGAAGGCGGCGTCGCGCCCGGCGAGGACGCCAACGGCGAGGAGCGTATAGAACCAGCCGCGCGTCTGGTCGATGGCCTCGCAGATGTAATCGGCCGGATACTCGACCTTCTTCAAGAATGCTTCGAGTGACTCATTCCCGCGCTCCTTCGCCGCCTGCGCGAAGGGCATCCCTCCGGAGTCGAACCATACGTCCATAACTTCTTTCACTCTCCGCAGTTCGGTTTCCTTCCCAGAAATAAGAACCACATCGTCGATATAGGGCCGATGCAGGTCGAGCTCGTAGTCCTCGTTGTGCGGCAATGAAATGAAGTCGAGCTCGCGCAGGCCGGCGATCTTTGCCTGTAGGGGCCAAATCAATCGGAACGATTCTTTCTTATCGGCACCGAGAGCGACACTACCGAGCGCCTCGAATCCGATGCCGTGTGTGACGATCAAGATACTCTGGCCAGCCTGCTCCCGCTCGACCTCGTACAGAAATTCTCCAAAGCGGTTCTTCGCGTCTTGGTAACTCTCGCCGCCCGGTATCCGTTCGTCATACGTGCGCACGTCACGATACGTCTGGAACTCGGTGACTGGCTTATTGTTGAACTCTCCGAACCCAAACTCGCGTAAGCGGTCATCATAAACGATTGAGTCCAGAGTCATCCCGAGTATCTCGGCAATAATCTCCGCGGTTTTCCGCGTGCGTTCGAGCGGCGAGGCATAGATACGCGTGATGTGCGAGAGCGTGCGCGCTACGGCTTTCACCTCGGTCCTCCCCTTCTCCGTCAGCGGATACCCCGTCCGATCATTGGTCGCGATGTCTTTTACATTATTCTCGGCCTCCCCGTGCCGCATCACAAAATAGGTGTTGCCGGATTTCTTTGTGTGCTTCTTCAGCTCGTCAATCGAGCCCACGACGAGCCGCTCGCTCCCGTCTGCGCTCTGCCAGACGGGGAGCGGCGTGCCCCAATACCGCTCGCGGCTGATGGCCCACTCCTTGGCCCCAGCGAGCCACTCGCCCATCCGCCCGTCGCGAATGTACGTCGGCTCCCAGTGTATCTTCTGGTTCTCGGCGACGAGCTTATCCCGCAGGTCGAGCATGCGGATATACCACGAGTCGCGCGCATAGTAGATGAGGCGCGTCTTGCAGCGCCAGCAGAAGGGGTAGGTGTGCGTGTACGATTCTTTCTTGAGGAGCAGACCGCGCGCCTGCAAATCCTTCAATATCTCGACCGCTGTCTCCTCCTCGACGACCGAACGCCCTGCGAGGAGACCCGTACCCTCGACGAACTTCCCTTCCGGATTCACCAGATGTACCTTCGGCAATCCTATTTTGTTCCCGAGCTCGAAGTCCTCCTGCCCGTACATCACCGCCGTATGCACAATGCCAGTGCCATCTTCAGTTGTGACGAAATCTGCTGCGTACACCTGGAACGCTTTCTCAAATTTCGATTTCTCGCTTTCCGCCACGAGATTCTTTGCAAAATCGTAGAGCGGCTTGTACTTTTTGCCGACGAGGTCTTTGCTTTGAAAGAGAGTCTCCGCTTTCGACGGATCGAAGTCGGGAAAATATTTTTGAGCAAGTTCCTCCGCCAAGATAAAATTTTCGCCGTCTTTGTTCCATTTTACATATTGAATATCCTCTCCAACTGCGAGCGCGATGTTACCGGGTAATGTCCATGGCGTCGTGGTCCACGCGAGGAGGTAGGTGCCCGGTTCGTCAACGAGCTCGAACTTGGCTGTGATAGTGAGGTCCTTCACGTCCTGATAGCCCTGCGCGAGCTCGTGTGAGGAGAGTGCAGTGCCGCAGCGCGGACACCAGGGCACGACCTTGTAGTCCTTATAGAGCCTCTCGTCCTTGGCCGTCTGCGCGAGCAGGTGCCAGAGCACCTCCATATACGAGCTGTCGAAGGTGAAGTAGGCCTTCGCTTCGTCGACCCAGTAGCCGATGCGCTTGGTGAAGCGCGCCCACTCGTCGATGTAGGTGAAGACGCTCTCGCGGCACTTCTTATTGAACGCGGCGATGCCGTATGTCTCGATATCCGGCTTCCCTTTGAAGTCGAGCTGCTTCTCGACCTCGAGCTCGACGGGGAGCCCGTGAGTGTCCCAGCCCGCGCGGCGCTTCACGCGATAACCGCGCATCGTCTTATATCGCGGTATGGCGTCTTTGAAGGCGCGCGCCTCGAGGTGATGGATACCGGGCCGGCCGTTCGCGGTCGGTGGCCCTTCATAAAATATAAATTCGCCCTTCGGAGACTTCTTCGCGAGCGACTTCTCGAAGATGCACTCGCGCTCCCAGAAGGCGAGTATCGCCTCTTCGCGCTTCGCCGCCTCAGACTTCTCCGCCATAATCTATCTATTCTAACGTTTGTCGCATAAAAAGCGAACGCGGCGCGCAAGAGCTTTGCTCTCGCGCGCCGCTACGGTCAGTGAACCCTTCTGCAGGGGACAGCGCGGAAAAACCCGGGCCGTTGGTGCGGAGCCCACTGCCGTTCCTGGACGAGCTCCGCGAGGAGTGCCCGCGCGAACCTGAAGACATAGGTCGGCACGTGCCGCAAATCCGCGATGACCTTGCGGATCAGATGTCTCCCTTCCTTCACCCGGATCGCATTCTCGAGACGCGTCGCCTGCTCGAAGATCTGCTTGACGACACAGCCGCAATACTTCGCTGCGGCACTGACGATCGCGGCGCGGGTTTTGCTCTTCCTTCTTCTTGCCATGAAAATCTCCCACTGTCATGGCCTCACGAATGTGCGGCCTGCCGCACACAGTAGCGCCTCCGACGGCGCCCCGCAATCTACATCTTTTCTGGTGTGGGGATACCGAGGAGGGTGAGGCCGTTCGTCATCGTATTCACGAAGGCACGCGCGACGAGCAGTTTGTGCGCTTCATGGTCGCCGCCGATGATGCGTTCCTGCGCATAAAAAGAGTTCCATTCCCCCGCGAGCTCGGTGAGATAGTTCACGAGGAGGTTCGGCGCGAGTTCGCGCGCCGCACGCGCCGCTACCTCGGGGAAATGGAGAATAATTCGTTCGAGCACGTATGGCTGTCCCGGACTGCTGCCCACTGCCTGCTGCTTACTGCCTGCTGCTTGTGCGAGCACCGACTTCGCGCGCACAAGCGCGTACTGCAAGTACGGCCCCGAGTCACCTTCGAGCGAGAGCGACTTCTCTTCATCAAAAATAATATCGGAGCCTGGTGCTTGCCGCAGCACCATGTACTTAATAGCGCCGATGGCGACCTGCTCGGCCACGAGCGGGTCCGCATTCTTCTCGCTCGCTTTCTCAATCACGTTCCTGATAAAGTCCGCGGCCGTGATGACATTCCCCTCGCGCGAGGACATCTTGCCCGAGGCGAGTTTCAAGAAGCCAGTCGCGACGTGGGTCATCTTCGCGGCGAGCAGGGGCGCGATATCGGCGAGCGCGGCAAGGACCGTCCTGAAGCGGCCGGTCTGTTCGTTCCCGGTGATGATAACGACCTTGTCCGACGGCCACCGTTCCTCCTTCAGGAACGCGAGCCCGATATCCTTCGCCTCGTAGGTGGGCGTGTCGTGCGAGGTGATAAAGACCATCGTGTGCACACCCTTCTTCTCTCCGTTATAGATGACCGCACCGTCACTCTTCTCGAATATCCCTTTATCGAGGCCGTCCCGCACGACCCGCAGGCCAATGTCAGTCGTGTCGCTATCGAAGAATTCGAAGTCGAATCGCGTGCCGAGGAGCTTCCAGATGCGCCTGAATTCTGCCATCGAGACATCGCGCCCCCTGCGCCAGAGCTCCATAAGTTCCCTGTCGGTACCGGCATATATCGCCTGATTGAGCGCATCTATTTCTTCTTTTGCCCGCGGGTCGTTCTCGTATGCGTTCGAGCCCTCGACGTAGGCGGTTCCTATCTCCTGCGCCGTCGTCGGGTCAGTGATGCCCGACTTCCGGAGCCCCCAGAGCGCCTTCGCCACGTTCGGTCCGATATCGCCGCCGAAGGTGTCGCGCGCGAGCGTCGCGCCGGAGTTCTCGATGAGCCGCGACAGCGCTTCACCGACGACCGAGCCGACCAAGTGCCCGACATGCATCTCCTTGAAGGCATTCGGGTTGGAATATTCAATAATGACGCGTTTACCCAAGTTCTCATTTCCCGTACCAAAATCCATACCCTTCGCATCCGCCTCCGCGACCGCGAGCGTCACCGCCTCCCGCGCGAGCGTGATGTTCACGAAGCCGGGGCCCGCGACCGTGACGTGACTCGCGATATCTTTCCCAAGTGTATCGATAAGGGAGCGCGCGAGCGAGTCTGCGAGCTCGCGCGGTCCGCCAGCTGGCGGACTTCCCAACCTCTTGAATGCTGCCAGGGCGGCATTCGTCGCGTAGTCACCGTGCGCGGGATCACTCGGCCGCTCGACTACGAACGCGACTTCTCCCGCACCGAGCTTCTCCAGCGCCTCGCCGACCGCCTTTCGTATCCGCTCTTCCATTGAGAGAGTGTAGCAAACTACACGAACGATTCGGGGATAGGATGCGCGAGAGCGAGCCTCTTTATCTCTCGTTTCGCGCGATTGACGGTCGCGTCGTCGCGTTTCGTGAGTATCTCGATCATAAGTTCAGCGACCTGTCTGCATTCTTTCTCTTTGAAACCTCTGGTTGTGATCGCCGGCGTACCGAAGCGGATGCCGGAAGGGTCCATCGGTTTGCGTGTGTCATCCGCAATCGCGTTCTTGTTCAGCGTGATACCCGCGCGGTCGAGAAGCTTCTCTGCCTCTCCGCCCGAGATACCGAATGACGTCCACACATCAAGCAGAATGAGGTGGTTGTCGGAGCCTCCCGTGATCATCCTGGCGCTCTGTTTCTTGAAAACTTTCTCCATCGCGTGCGTATTCGCAATGATCTGCTTCGCATACTTCTTGAACGACGGACGAAGCGCCTCCTGGAATGCGACCGCCTTCGCGGCGATCTGATGCATATGTGGGCCGCCCTGGAATCCTGGAAATACGGCTTTATCTATCTTCTTCGCGATCTCTTCATCATTACGGACAAGTATCATCCCGCCACGGGGTCCCCGGAGGGTTTTGTGAGTGGTGGTCGTCATGACGTCGAACCCGTAGTCGAACGGATTCTTCGCCGCCTTGCCTGCGATAAGACCGGCGATGTGCGCGATGTCCATCACCGATACGGCGCCCACCGCGCGCGCGATAGAAACGAATTTCGCATAGTCGAGCTCGCGCGGGTATGCAGAGAAGCCCGCGAGTACGATCTTCGGCTTAACCTTCTTCGCAACGCGGCGCATGTCCTCGTAGTCGATCTCGCCCGTCTCTATATTCTTCATCTTGTACCGCACGAAATTGAAGATCTTGGTTATGTAGGTCACCGGATGGCCATGAGTGAGATGTCCGCCATGCGAGAGGTCCATGCCGAGCACGGTGTCGCCTGGCGCGAGCAGAGCGAAATACATCGCGATGTTCGCGTTCGCGCCGCCAAGCGGCTGTACATTCGCGTACTTGGCGCCGAAGAGCTTCTTCGCGCGCTCAATAGCCAGCATCTCGACCTGGTCGGTGAACTGCTGCCCGCCGTAGTAGCGCTTGCCGGGATATCCTTCTGAATATTTATTGGTCAGGGAGGAGGCCATGGTCTCCTTCACCGCCCGCGAGACGTAGTTCTCTGACGGTATCAGTTCCAACCCCTCCCTTTGTCGCTTCTCCTCCTTCTCGATCGCGGCATATACCGCCTTGTCCTCTTTTTTTATGTGCGGGTAGTGATTCATGACGGCTATTATATACCGGTCGTCCCGAACCCGCCGCGGTCGGGTGAACCGAGCGTATTGACCTCTTCCCACTCCACCCGATCAAATGGGAGAACCATCATTTGCACGAGACGTTCCCCACGCTTCACAGAAACCGTCTTATCCGAAAAATTGAAAAGAGCAGCACGATATTCGTCGTTGTCGCCGCAGTAATCTTCGTCTGCGATCCCGATACCGTTCGCCAACACGAGACCGCGCTTGTGGAGAGAGCTTCGAGCAGCCATGAGAACGAAATGTCCGCGTGGGGCTTCACCGCGATACCGAAGCGGACCATGGTCACCTGTCCCGGCGGGCAGGTCACATCATCACGCACTACGCAATCCATAGCGGCAGCGCCCGGAGTTTTGTATTCGGGAAGCGGGATCCCTTCACCTATGCGCCGAATGGGTACCTTCATGGCGAGGATTGTATCACCAGCTCGCGGATGCGATACTACGGGCGTATGAAACCGTTTACCGAGCGCACGCCGAATTATCAATATCGTCAACTGCTCGAGCGTATCATGAACGAGGGTCGGGATATGATGCCCATCCATGGTATCGGCGCTCGTTCCATAGTCGGACATCAGATCCGATACGATCTCAATAACGGTTTCCCGCTCATCACCGAGCGCGACTTGACCAAGACTCTTCCGGGAGCGCTCGGCGAACACATCGGCTTCCTGAATGGCGCACGCACTCTTGAAGACTTGAGAAAATACGGTATGCCCGCGATCTTCTGGGATCGCTGGGTCACGAAGGAGAAGTGCGAGACCTTCGGATTGCCGGAGGGCGATCTAGGTGACGGTTCCTATGGAGCCGCATGGGGTAGCTTCCCAACCAAGGAAGGAGCCCCATTCAATCAGATCGCGCACGTGGTGCGGCAGATACGCGAGCGCCCCTATTTGCGCACGCATTTCGTATCCCCCTGGATACCCCAATACACGCTCCAGCACGAAGGGTTGACTCGTAAGGTCGTTGTGGCTCCGTGCCACGGGTGGATCCATATTCTTACCTACCCCGATACGAAAGAGCTTGTGATCCACCACTTCCAGCGCAGCGCCGACGTGCCCATCGGTGTCGTGTCGAACATCGTGCAGTATGCTGCTTTCGGCATGATGCTCGCACAAATTATCGGCTATACGATGAGAGAGCTGGTACACACTTTTTCTGATGCACACATTTATCACAATCAGTTCGATTCGGTGAAGGAGCTCATCGCGCGCGAGCCACGACCTTTCCCCACTCTCACGCTTGACCCCACTATCAAAGATATTTTTGACTTCCGGCCGACGCACTTCAGCCTGAGCGACTACGACCCTCATCCGAAGATGGTCATCCCTACGGCGATCTAGATATGATGAAAAAAAAGAAGTTCGTTGATGTTGAGGCTGCGGGAGACCGCGACGCGTACAGGGCGGTGCTCAAACGAATCATAAAGGACGGAGTATGCCCTTTTTGCCCCGAACATTTTAAATACCACACGCGACCGATAATACGTGACGGTAAGTATTGGCTCGCCACCGAGAATTTCGCACCCTATACAGGGACCCGACACCACTTCCTTCTTTTGCATAAAAGACATATAGAACACGTCAGCGAGATATCCCCTAAGGCATGGGCCGAGTTATTGGCGCAGGTTAAATGGCTTTGCAAGAAATACAAGCTCCCCGCCGGGAGTTTTTTCATGCGATTCGGAGACAGGCGATACACCGGTGCAAGCGTCACGCAGCATTTGCACGCCCAGCTCTTTATCGGCACGGTCCGAACTAAAAAAACCTATCCGATCGCGCCGCTACTGGGATACAGTACCAAGCCCTACATTCCGCAAAAATAGATTAGACTTCCACAAAAATAATCTCCACTCCTGCGCTACGCAGTACCTTTTCCGAATCAAGATTTGAGTATCCTCGGGCGTAGTAGAGTCTGGCGATACCCGATCGGGCAAGAAGAAACGCACAATTAATACAAGGGAACGTACTCGAATACACCGATGCACCCTCAAGCGCCGTACCTTCCTTTGCGGCTTGAGCGATTACATCCGCTTCCGCGTGCATAGAGATATAAATATCCGAACGTTGGCCGAAATCGAAGTTACTGCGCGGAGTACCGAAAATGTCGAGTGCGAGATCGGAGGGAAAATAACGGATATGCCCGCCATAGAGGACTGTATTATCTTTGACCAGCACGGACCCTATCTGCCGCCACCAGTCGGCACTCTTTTTGCTTTCTGCAAAAGCTTCTCGCATAAATTCCCGATCCAGCTCGGCCGTTGACGTGGTCCGGTCGGGTGACACTTCCTTCTGCTTGTCCGGCGCAATACCGTCCCAGCGCAAAAAAATATTCTCCAGCGTCGGTACGGTGTTCGTAAGGTGCTTTCGGGCAAATTCCCTTGAAACATCCTCATCGGGCAAAACAATATGTTTGTACTCATTCACTTTTTCTGCACCTGAAATCTCGAGCACCTCGACATCAAACCCCAGGGACGTGAGTCCCGTGACGATGTCCTTCGGGTCGAGCGCGCGTAAATCCCTATTCAGGCGCGGGAACGCATCTATGAAACTCTTCCCTAGAACAAAAATGTCGGCGGGTTGATGCTTGTTGAAAAAAGAGATATAGCCGGCGTGGAGCGCCGGCACATAAGCAACGAGAGCTTTATGTGCTGCGGAATTTTTCGAGGGCATTTTTTACTGCGGCGGGAACGCGTTCTATAATTTCTTTTGCGAGCTCATCAGCGCCGCTTATAGTCAGAGAACGTACGCGCGCGGTCGTGGACGTAGCCGCTTGGGGAGGAAGGGTCACAATCCTTCCACACATTTTTTTGTACACGGCGATTTCCTTTTTCCCAAAATCAGACGTGGAGGAAGAGGTGATGAGCACATCCGGCCGCACGGTCTCGATAAGTTTGCCGAGGCCGTGTCGTACCTCGCGCACTGTCAGGATACTGACGTGACGGAGGTGCGCCAACATTTGTAGACGCTCCTTCTCGGGAACCACGGGACGATTCGGTCCCTTACGAGAACGGGTAAGTTCGTCAGAATCCACACCGACAACGAGAATGTCCCCGTAGGAGAGCGCCTTTTCAAGATACCGCGCATGGCCTTCGTGGATCATGTCGTACACGCCTTGTGTGAGCACGATACGGTAACCCATGCGCTTGAGATCATCGGTTACCCGCCTCAATTCAGCAAAGTCCGGGATGAACCGATCTTTGAGATTAACGCCGGAAGAAAGAATATTCTTGATTTTCACCTGGCTTGCCTGCTGCATATAATAATGAAAGCACGGTCTCGGGCGCTTTGCAAAATACCTGAAATGGGGTATGGTCCAAAGCGGACACATAATCAATTGACGCGAGGAGAACAAGATGCACAAGGTGCTGGAAGCAGTACAGGCGTTACCAAGGGATTACCCTGGTCTGAATGCACTCGACCCGTTCATCGTGTACCTGATGGCGTGTATGAAGTTCGACCAGTTCTGCTGCACGTGGCGAAGTCTCGAGAATCCGGAGCGGTTCTGTCCGTTCTGCCCGACAGAGCTCGCGCGTCGCGGCCGCAAGCCGATACGTCATTCGGACAAATGGGCGCTGTTCTCAAACGAGTTCCCGCGAGGTGATGTAGAGCACATGCTGCTCATCATACCCAAGCGACATGTGGTCAACCCTGGGAACCTCAATCCGAAGGATTACCTCGACATGGGATTCTTGTTCCAGGGAGGTATGGACGAATTCAACATGCCGGGTGGCGCTCTTGTCCTGCGGTTCGGGGACCCGCGCGACCACGCGGGGACGATCGAGCATCTCCACTTCAATCTCATCCAGCCAACACGCGAGGGTGGAATGTCCATACCGCTCGCCAAGAAACCGGGAGGCTCATATGGCCACCTGGAGGACTACGTGCGTCTTCGCAGGTTCGTCAACGAGACTCGGGACCGCGGAGGAGTCGACTGGTTGTTCTCTGACAAGGGCGTCGTGGAAACTCAGCCGCCGGCGATGAAATAGGTACCGTGGTCGGGATGTGATAAGAGCCGACGTAGCAGCAATGCACGTCGGCCCTTTTTGTATCTGATGTACACTTCAGCGTATGCAGAGCGCACACATTAATCTCATCGCGGCTATCGGATCGCGGGACCGGGCGCTGGGGAAAGGCGGCCATTTGCTGTGGCATCTGCCGGACGATATGCGACGATTCAAGGAGCTCACAACTGGCCACCCGGTCATTATGGGGCGCAAGACGTGGGAGTCGCTCCCGGAGCGGTTCCGACCGCTTCCCGGGCGCACCAATGTCGTCGTGACGCGGCAAGCGAGTTATGAAGCGCCTGGTGCGGTAGTCGCTGATTCGCTTCCGGCAGCGCGCGCCGCTGCGGCGCGCGCTGAGGGCGCGGATGAGGTCTTCGTCATCGGCGGCGGCGAACTCTACGCCGCTGCTTTACTTCTCGCAGACCGTCTCTACCTCACACTCGTTGACGACATCGCCGATGCCGACACCTTTTTCCCCGAATACGAAAAAGGATTTAAAATAATCAAAAATGAAAACGGCGCGGGACTTCCCCCACACCGTTTTCAAGTACTTGAGCGTAAATAAATTTACTTAACGTTTTTTATTTCACTTCGACGCCCATGCTCCGGGCCGTGCCTTCGATGAGGCGTGCAGCGGCCTCCGGAGAGCTCGCGTTGAGGTCCGGCATTTTCTCTTCCACGATGGCTGCCACCTGCGCCTTCGTGAGCGTGCCGACCTTCTCTTCTTTGGCCTTGCCCGAACCCTTTTCGAGACCGAGCGCCTTGAGGATAAGACGGGAAGCGGGCGGATTCTTCATGATGAAGGTGAACGAGCGGTCGTCGTAGACCGAAAGTTCGATGGGGATGATGGTGCCCTTCTTGTCAGCCGTCGCCGCGTTGAATTGGATAACGAACTGACCGATGTTCACGCCGGCAGGGCCAAGCGCGGTGCCGACCGGCGGCGCGGGTGTCGCCGCCCCGCCCGGGATTTGAAGCTTAATTTTCTTAACTACAGTTGCCATACGTTGTGTGAGGTTACCTTATTATCTTAAAAATTCCTAGAGCTTCCGTATCTGCAAGAAGTCCAGCTCGACCGGGGTCTCGCGCCCGAACATCGAGACCATGACCTTCACCTTCCCGCGGTCTTCGTCTATCTCGCCCACCTTACCCTCCAGGTCCTTGAACGGGCCGTCGGCGATGACGACCGGGTCGTCCTTCACGAGGTCAATGCGGTGCTTCGGTGCCTCCGCCGTCATGCGCTTCATCAGGGATGAGACCTCGGACTCCTCCATTGGGACCGGCGTGTTGCCGCTGCCGACGAATCCGGTCACGCGCGGGGTGTTACGCACCACGAACCAGGAGTCATCGTCCACGACCATGCGCACGAGGATATAGCCCGGATAGATCTTCTCCTCCTCGACGACGCGCTTGCCGCCCTTCACGCGAATTTTCTTCTCGGTCGGGACGACCACATCGAATATCTTCCCTTCCATACCGAGGGACTCGATGCGCTGCTTCAGATTACGCTCTACCGCATTCTCGTAGCCGGCGTAGGTGTGGATGGTGTACCAGCGCGCATCCTCCGGCTTCGGAGCGGTTTCGTCGCGGATTTCTTTTCGCACCGAGGGTGCGATGTCCGCCATGCCTATCTCTTCCGGCAATTCCGCTTCCCCACTGTGCATCGGTTGTGTTTCATCCATAGAGGAACATTAGCCGCCGACGATCCGGCTCACTATCGAACCGAAGAGGTAATCGAAGAGGCCGATGAGCAGCGCGATAGCGATGGCGATGAAGATGACGACGAGCGTGTGCGCGAGCGCCTTCCGGCTGGTCGGCCAGACGATGTGGGTGAACTCTTCGCGCACGTGCTTCAGATAGGTGAAGGGTGAGGTCATGGAAAATGGTCAGGTCAAATAAAAAAGCCCTGCGGGCTCTCTGTAATTGAGAGCATACTATGACGCCGCGCGCGCGTCAAACCCCTTTTACCGGATCTCGTAGGTGATAGAGACGGACGCGTTGTAGGTGTTCTCGCCGGTCGGGAGGTTCGGCGCGGACGCCTTTGACACGGCGACATCGCCGCCCATGCCGAACCCGTACATCGGGTACGGATAGCCGCCCGAGGATTCGCTGAAATTCACTATCTTCCCAAGGCGGACCCCGAGCTGCTTCGCGAGCAGGTCGGCCTGCGCCTTCGCCTTCGCGATAGCATCAGCGCGCGCGGCGTCGTAGCCGGCCGTTGAATCATCGAGCGCGAAGGCGGGGCCATTCACGTTCTGCACCTGTAGCTTCCCGAGTCCTTCGAGGAGGGCACCCACTGCGGAGAGGTCGCGCATCGTCACCTGGACCGTCTCGGAGACCTGATAGCCGATCACCTTCGGCGCGCGGCCGTAGTCGGGGCAAAGCATTCCTGGTTGGCAGGGATTCGGGTACGAGTATTGCGGCGAGATGTTGTAGGAGAGCGTCTTGACGTCCTTGTCGGCGACGCCCTGTCCCTTCACGAAGTCGAGGGCGGCGTTCGCCTGCTTCGTCGTCGCACCCTGTGCAGCGGCGACGGTCGCCGCTGTGTTCTCGACCGTGAACGAAACGCGCGCGACATCCGGCGGCAGTGTCGCCTGACCGCTCCCCTGCACCGTGACGGTATCGGTTGCCGGTACGTCCGGGCGACCGAAGTTTGCCGCGAGCGTGATGGTCTGTGCAAGCAAGAAGAGTGCGAGAATGGCGAGGGCTCCGGTGAGCGCGACTCGCACGCCTCCGTTGTCGAACAGTTCGCCCAGGAAATTGTTGTTCATAGTAAGACCGATTTATCGATTAGTGCCGACAGTATAACACCGGACCTATTGTCCTTGTAGGGTCGTCAAGAGTCTCGTGAGCGCCGCGTGAGCCGGGAGCGCCGTTACGTCGAGGCCCGGGTTGGTCCAATCGGCGCCTCGGTCAATCGCGTCGAAGCGCAACACGTCAGTACCGCGGGCGAGATAATACGCCGTATCGATAACTCCTTCGAAACGCTCCAATGAAACCACGGTAAAGCGGTGCGTGCCGAGTACGGAGGAGGTAAAAGCGGTGGCGCTCACGGGTAACCCGGAGGCGCCGCCGATGGCCGTCTGCTGTATGGTCGCGAGCGCGGTCGAGGACGCGGGGATCGCGTACCGCCGAATGACGATGCTCGCGGGCTCCGAGTCGCCTGCCGGCATCTCGTATGCGGCGACGCTCGCCGCATACGGCGACTCGGCCTCGGTGAAGCCCGCCGGCACCGCGAAGGCGATACCGACGTCCGAGAGCGAGACGTTCGGCGGCGGGCACGCCGGGAAGGTGCAGGAGAGGCCGGTGCGGCCGACCGAAGTCCCGTCCGGACAGACCAGAGCGTCCATCGGACAGGCAATCGGCTGCGAGGGATGCTCGAGCGCGTTCCGGTACACGAGCCCGCCGACGCCGATAAGAATGATGAATACTATCCCCGCTAACAGGCCTTTCATATACGAATGATATCACGTCACAATTTATATACCTGACTTTATTATCGGCAGATAGCAAATCACTTTTGTATGTCTTTCGTAAAACTCTATAGGAAGTCTTGTCGGGTCTACTTGGAAATTTTTAGATAGCTCATCAAAAGTAGGCGCTATGTGTCTGACAACGTACAAAAATTCACCTTCTACCTTCTTTGAAGCGTACCAGCCCCCATCAAGAGTCTTTATTGGAAGATTATTAAATTTCTTTGCGTCTTCATCATTTTCGATCTTTGCACAGGCGCAATACTCACCAGTCTTCACATTGTAAGTAGCATAAAATTTGTTTCCTTTTAGCGGAACAATTGCTTCTAATCTCCTAAAAGCGTCCGACGTGCTCGGGTGACCAAATGAGTTTGTATACACAACTTTAATTGGTTCCAAATAGATTTCTTTCTCCATATCTTATTTGTTGGGGTGGTCGATGGGTCACGATCCCACAACCTTCTGCTCCACAAGCAGATGCTCTACCAATTGAGCTACGACCACCATATTACCTACTCCCAGTACCAAGTTTTTCTCGTTCTGTCTCGTAATGGTGGACCAGAAAATGGCAATTGTTACAAAGCCACGAGAGATTGCTTAGCTTGTTGTTTTTCCGGTTCTTATCAAGATGATGCACCACCAAGACCCGGTAATCCCTAGTCTTGCACAATCGGCATATTTTTGGAATCTTATTGCGTTCCATTACTCCACGATATACAAACTCACCTGTCTTGAAATTTTTATGTGCAGAACCTATATAGAGCTGATTACGCCATAGTGTTTGGCATCTTTTTGAGCAGAAATACTTACCGCTTTTTGAACCCTTGAGACCTTTCTGGGTTTTATAGGACAACTTTCCGCATATTGAACACGGAACTTCTTTACCATTTCGCATACTCGCATGATGGCAATTAGCAGAACAATATTTCCCGTAGCCGACCTTAAGCCAGTGTGGCTTTACGTTGAAAGATTTCCCGCATCGTTTGCAGACCGCTTTCGCCATTCCTCAATGATAGATCGTTTTTGTGAAAAGGTAAACACCACGCGGTGTGGATAAAATATATTCGGGTCTTTCCCTATGACTAATATTTCGGATTTTCTTCGGCGACGCCTGCAAAATGGTTCGCGAGGCGCGCGAGGGCGAAGAGAAGCGAGGAGAGACGGTTCAGGTACGCGAGTGTCTCGGGCGCGAGCGCGCGCAGGTTCATCTCCTTCGCCGCGATAACGCGCCGCTCGGCGCGTCGCGCGAGGGTGCGCGCGACGTCGAGGAGCGCGGAGAGCTCTGTCCCGCCCGCAATGGAGAATCCCTTCACGGGCGGTATCTCCTTCTCGATGTCGTTCACTACTGTCTCAATGTGCTTCACAGCTTCCTCTTTCACCTTCTTGTCCGCGCCCGCGACCTGCGCCTGGATGATAAAAAGCGTCTCCTGTATCTCGCGCAGCGTACTCGCGATGCGCGGCTCCCCCGCCGCGCGCATCTTCACAAATCCCAGATATGCGTTCAACTCGTCGAGCGCACCGAGAGCCTCGGGCAGTTCGGACGACTTCGAAATTCGCTGCTGATTACAGCCGAACGCCGTCGTCGTGCCTCCATCTCCCTTACCCGTAAAAAGCGCCATATCCGCACAGTATACAGGCCGTTTTGCAGCCCTTGACTTTCTATATTCAAGATGATATGATTTTACGTGTTCTCAATCAGGGAGGTCTTTGTCATGAACAACGATGTCTACACAGTAGAGCGTCAGTTCTGGTTGGCCGCCCTCGGGCGGGCCGACTGGAGCAAGAATGTCGGTGTTTGGGCGAGCTGGGCCTGCACCCTGTTGTTTGTCTGGGGGCTGGTCTGGACGATGCTGAACATCAACATCGTCATCGCCGTTCTCACCGGACAGGGGGCTCCATGAAGCTCATCTGGCTCGCACGCAAGGAAGGCGGGTTCCTCGCGCCGGAATCGGCACCGAATCGCCCGGTTGGCGACGTTGCCTGGTTCGAAGAACTTGCGGCACGGAAACCGCCTACGGGGCACCCGTTCGCAGAACCGCCCTCGAAGCGGCCGTCACGCGGGGAAGTCGTCCAGACGGCGTTCTTTCTCCTCGCAATGCTCGCGTTCGTCACGGGTATGGGCAGAGGGAAGGGATTCGAATTGTTCCGCTTAGTCCTCACCGCCTACGGGTGGTGAGGGAAGCATTGGGCCCGGGGCGCGCATGCGCGCCCCGGGCTTTTCTTTTTTTCTTACTGCACGAATCGGTGCCCGGGAGAGGACTCGAACCTCCAAGCCCTTGCGGGCGCTACCACCTCAAGGTAGTACGTCTACCAATTTCGCCACCCGGGCAGGTGGAAATACTATACTACAGCTTCTGCTTTTTCTTCGGCAACTGCCTCGACGACGGATTCGTCGTCACCAACAACTTCTGGCGCCGCAATCGTCTCGTCGCTCTTCACTCCCATCATGCGCGCGTTCCTAAGCTGGCGGCGGACCGCCTTGGCCGCCTTCTCGCGGATGAAGTAGAGCTTCGCGCGGCGGACTTTGGAGCGCTTCACTATCTCGATAGAGTCGATGACCGGCGAGTAGAGCGGGAAGGTCTTCTCGACACCCACCCCCGAGAGCGTCGCACGGACGGTGAACATTCCGCCGGCCTCCCGCCCATGCTTGACCGAGAGCACGAGGCCCTCGAAGACCTGTTTACGGGCGTTCTTGATGGTCTTTTCCTTCTTGTCGGTGCCGCGGCCCTTCTTGAGTTCGACGATGTTCTGTGTCACGCGCACGGTATCACCCGCGCGGAGTCCGAGCTTCGCGCGCCCTTCGATATTGACCGGCGTGATGACCTTCTGCATGTGTCGCGCACTTTATCACACCGACGGGAAATGCGCGAGTGCTCTCTCAAAATCTTCCGGCAGAGGCGCTTCGAACGTGCGTCGCTCACCCGACGGTAGCGTGAGGGAGAGCGAAAGCGCGTGTAGCGCGGGACGCGCGAAGCCGAAGAGGCAGGGGCGGCCCTTCGCGTAGAGCGGGTCGCAGATGACCGGATGGCCGAGGTGCTTGAGGTGCACGCGTATCTGATGCGTGCGGCCGGTCTTCGGTCGCGCTTCAAGGTATGAAATTTTTTCGCCGGTCGCGGGGTCCGCGCTCCGCGAGAGCACCCGCCACTCGGTAATCGCCGCGCGGTGCGTACGGCCCTCCTCCGCGCGCGCGACGCCCCAGCGCGGCGGCAGTGAGCGTATGCGCACGATCTCCGCCTCGATGATACCCGCGTCCTCTCTCGGATGGCCGTACACCAGGGCGCGGTACTTTTTTTCAGTTGAACGGTCTCCGAATTGTTTTTTAAGGAACGCATAGGCCTCGCCCGTCTTGGCGAGGACCATGACGCCCGAGGTGCCGCGGTCGAGCCGGTGTACGATGCCGGGACGCAGAATGCTCTCGCCCTGCGGCGACGTCCACGGCTCACCGACCGCCGCGAGCGCTGGACACCGCTCGAGCACCCAGTCGGCGACGGACGGCTCCTTCGTCCTGCCGTCCGAGTGCGTGATGAGTCCCGCGGGCTTATTGACCGCGATAATATCCGCATCTTCGTAGAGTATCGGTAATTCCATTTTCTAACCCTACCACTTCCCTGCCAGCTAGCGCGATTCTATAACGATGTCTGGAACAAAGGCGTGAGTAATGCGCTCAAGTAATGCCCTCGTCTGCTCGGGAAGGTTCATACGGGCGATTGCTCCCAGAGCATTACTTTTGTAACGTGCGGCGCATCCTATAAGCGCGTTCTGCGCCTCGGTCTTTGCGAAAAACTCAAGGACCTCTGTGACAGTGTCTTCATTTAATACTTCGCCGTCGTATAAATCTTCAAGGCGCTGCCGGTCTGCCGGAGCCAGGTGCTCGCGTGCATGTATCACCGGGAGCGTCTTTTTCTTCTCATAAATATCCCCCGCGCGCTTCTTCCCCGTTTTCTCCGGCGCGCCCCATATTCCCTGCCAGTCATCATAGAGCTGGTATGCCATGCCGAGGTTCTCGCCAAAATCGCCGAGTGCTTCTATTTCTTCTTCGCTCCGGCCGGCGAGAATCGGTGCGACTTCGGTTGTCGCGCGGATAAGTTTTGCGGTCTTTTTTTCTGTCATGGTTAGATACGCCCTTTCTGTGACCGATGGGTCGTCGAGTTTTGTCGTGGCAAGCGTGAAATCAAGATACTGCCCTTCACTGACCTCGCTATATCGGCTTAGAAGATGCGTCCGTAAGGTCGCGATGCGCTCCGCAGGCAATAAGGTCGGTTCTTCAAGAGCTCGAAACGCGAGAATGAGCTGTGCATCACCAGTATTAATGGCGTGATCGACGCCCCAGAGTTTCCAGACCGTTGGACGACCGCGCCGTAATTCGTCATGGTCTACAACATCGTCGTGGATAAGCGTGAAATTATGGAAAATTTCAACAGAGAGCGCGGCAGGAATCGCTTCCTCTAGAATGCCGTAACTGTCTGCGATAAGCAGAATAAGACCGGGTCGTATTCTCTTGCCAACCGGCTTAGAGACCGGGTTGAAATGCTCATCGACGTAGCCCATGAAATAACGCATCATCCCGTAGAGAGGATAGTCGCTCTGCGTGAAAAGTTTTTCAGCGCGTGCATCAATGCGCGCACCATATGTACCTATCAGGTTCATCAAAGTATCCTGCTTCATACGCCGAAATTCCGTTTCCGCGCTCTATATTCGGCAAGATGCCGTTCAAATTCCTCTTTTGTGTAGTCCGGCCAGAGAGTGTCGGTGAAAAAAAGCTCGCTGTAGACCGACTGCCAGGGAAGAAACCCGGAGAGTCGTTTCTCGCCGCCGGTGCGGATGATGATGTCCGGTTCCGGCATACCGGCGGTCCATAGATGTTGTGCGAGCGTTTCTTCGGTTATCTCTCCACTCTTCGCGGCGGCATTCGCCGCCGCGGCTATCTCGGCGCGCCCACCGTACGAGAGACATGACCAAAGAGTGATCGCGTCATTGTGTGCCGTTTGTTTCTCTATCTCACTCATAGACTTCCGCAAATCTTCAGAAAAACGGCCGCGCTGGCCGACGAAACGAATGCGGATGCCTTCTTTGCCTAATTCTTTTGCCTCTTTTTTTATTGCCTCGCGGAAAAGGTCCATGAGATACGACACTTCTTCTGGTTCGCGATTCCAATTCTCTGTTGAAAATGCGTAAGCAACGAGATGTGTAATGTGGTGTTCATGCGCTACGCGTACAATTTTTTTTAGCGTCTCCACTCCAGAACGATGGCCTTCCAATTTTGGTAAATCACGCATTTCCGCCCACCGACGGTTCCCGTCCATAATCATCCCCACGCACACAACACCGTGTTCGTTCATATAGGTTCTAACTGGTATACCATACCGTTCGGTTTCAAGTGCACCCTGAGGGGCTCGAACCCCCGACCTTCGCAGTGTAAATGCGCTGCTCTACCAACTGAGCTAAGGGTGCATTTTTTTATTATAACAGATATTAAATAGGTATACGCTATGTACCCCAGCAATATGCTACAGTTATTTCATGGCCAAGCCTGGTCCAAAACCAAAGGGCAAGGTAAAGATCGAATGGTCGACAAATTTCGCATATGCAGTCGGCTTACTAACCGCTGATGGATGCTTATCAAAAGACGGTCGACATATTGATATGACCTCAAAAGATAAGGTCCAAATATTCCTGTTTCGAAAATGCCTCGGCCTTACCACAAAAGTAAGCCAAAAATACTCCGGCGATGGGAACCTGTCGTACCACACACAATTTGGCGATGTATTGTTTTATCAATTTCTTGAAAGCATTGGGTTGACACCGGCAAAGTCCAAAACAATTTCCTCTCTCTTGATTCCACGTAAATACTTTCTAGATTTTTTAAGAGGTTATTTTGATGGCGATGGAAGCAGTTATTCCTATTATGATTCGGTATATAAGAAAAGCTACAGATTTTATATATCTTTTACCTCAGCAAGTCCGAAGTTCTTTGACTGGTTAAGAATCGAAATAGACAATTCATTGAACATAAAGGGCTCTCTGGCTTACAACCGCAATACTCCCTACATTCAATTAAAATTTTCCAAGAAAGAGGCGGTCGTGCTTAGTAAGGGCATGTATTATGCTAAAGATATCCCCTGCCTGCGTCGGAAACGTTTAAAGATTATGCAATCTATGCGCGTCATTGAGGCCCTAAAAAGAAAACGACTTCGTTGGTGCCGCGGGGGAGAATCGAACTCCCAATCCCTTGCGGGAACTAGCTCCTGAAGCTAGCGTGTCTACCAATTTCACCACCGCGGCAATATTCTTTCTGCTCGCAGAATACCAGTTGCGTAGAATACTTGGAATAGAGGACGTCGACCACTACGCTAGCGGGCTTTCTTTATTTCAATTTTCCTTTCCGTGCTTTGCGGAAAATTCACATAGGTTCCGGTTCGGTATTCGTTTTCAAATGGAGACACCCGGCCGGACTTGATGGATTCTGCAGGATAATACGGGAGCCGTCCAATGGATCTGAAGACGTTCTGGAAAACGGCGAAGCCGAAGGTTTCTTCATTCCAAACATAGAGGTCTAGGTCGCGGATTAGAAGCAAAATGAGTACCGCCGAGCTAGAAATTACAACGGTTACCAAATCAAAAAATAGTTCTCCAGTCCTAAGGCCGTACAGTGAAAAAATGAATAGTCCCGCCAAGGCCGAAAGAATAACCCACTGAAACGAGGACAGTGTTTTGGTGCCGAGAACGGTGAGCTGTTGCCTTGCAACGACGATTGAATCCATATTATTCCGAATGTTCTGATGTACCGATGATATGTTTTCTTTATAGGGGAGCTCCATCACGAAGGTTCTGATGGATTCGAATTCTGCATTGGTTGATTTTGCGTAATCAATAATTTCGGGATCAAAGGCTCGTATCAGATACCTATCGACCAACAACGACAGTTCGGCCGCGGACTGTCTATCATAAATAAAAACGTTCTGGTACAAGGAAATCCACCCGGCGGTTTCAGACGCCAATATATTTTTTACACTATTGTAATCGGTCGTGGTTACCACGATATAAAAACCAGCTATGATGCCAAACAAGAACGCAACAACGGTCAAAATCGTATTGCCCAAATCCTTAGATATAAAAGAATCTGGGATAACAAATAAAAGTCCTGTAAATAAGGCCGCCGAGATTACAAATACACCTCGTGTATTCATACGCATACGTACGCTGATATTCTAACATATATACGATTTTCTCTGGTGCCCCCGGCTGGAATCGGACCAACATAACCGGCTTAGAAGTCCGGTGTTCTATCCATTGAACTACGGGGGCGAAGTGAGGAAGAAAGAATGAGTGTCCTCAATCGTTCTTTCTCTCCGAACGAGCCCCCGTATCGAGTCTGCGAAGATATGGGGGCGACAGCACTCCTCTACCCTAGCGCACGCGGGCACTATTGCGAAGGGTCGGTATAGCGATACGTGCCGGTCACGTACTTCGCCTCTTCCTCCGCCCGAGCGGCGAAGATGCTGCGAATAGTATCAAGCGAAGAACGATCGAAGAACGGCGTGGTTTCGGAGAGAGGTGTACCGATAACACCGCCGCGTGCGACCGTGTTGAACGTCCACACGTTCCATACGACAATGCCGATGAATGCTATCACCGACACCGCGAATATCACCAACCAATTGCGCGCCGGGTCACGGTGCGCGTTATCGCTCGCCTGCTTCATAAAGAAACCTTCGGGATGAGATACGGTCATGGTGTGTTCGGTGTCGTGCTCGCAGATACCGAACCGACGAGCAGCCTGACGTCGGCGTGCCAGGTGTCCTTCGCATCCTGACCCAACGAAAGCCCCGATACCGAGAGGCCATAGGGAGCATATTCGATGGCACCGACGGTCCGCATCACCGCATCGAACGTGCCCCGGACCGAGAGCGAGAACAGAAGGGTCGGCCGCGTATTCGCCGCACCCTTCGAGACCGAGAGCACGCTGACAGTAGCTCCTTGTGCACGCCCGCGCGTCTCGAGGTCGTTGATGAACGCGACGACGTCGGCCTCCGGAACAAAATAATTCTGCACGACGGTCTCGGCGGCAGCGATCTCGACCATTGCTGCCCGCGCGGCGGCGATACGGCTCGCGGATTCGGTCTTCATATCTATCCGATTCTGAAGGTCGGCCGCGACGGCGCTTTCGGAGGAGATGGCGACATACCAGACGCCATACCCGACCAGCGCACTGCCGCATATAACAAGCGCACTGAACAGATGGGTGAGAGGAGATTTCATGGCGCAAGGGTTACGGTGACCGTGAACGCGATGTTGGCGTCCGGTGCATACGCGGAGACCGGCAGCGCGACGGAACGGGCGAACGGAGCGCTCTGGAGCGCGAGCTGATAATTACGCAATGCATCGCGCGTCGCCGCATGACCGGAAATCGCAAGGGTACCCGGGTTCGTTCCCGCAGCGGGTACATAGAGAAAATTAGAGAGGACGACCCCCGGACGCGGGACGGTGAGCGCCGCATTGACCGCCGCGCTCGCGAACGGGGTCCGCCCGAGCGCGACCAGAATCGCCGTGGCGCTCTCGAGCGCCGTCAGACGCGCCGACAGTCCCGCCTCGTCGACGGAAGAGAGTGCGGATTCGATGTTCGCAAGGCGAGTCTCTTTCGCGTTAACGCTCTTCGTGAGAAATACATAGGTCGGTACGAGCAGCACTGCTGCAACGAGGATGAGCCCCGTGAGGAGCCATACGATGACGACAGCAAGACGCAGACGATAGTCGCGCGCGAGCACGCGCACTCGTTCGGGAGGAAGCAGATTCGTCAATTCGTCAGACATAGAGTTGCGTACGGTCGCGAAGGGCGAGACCGATCGCCGTCGCGTAGGCGAGCGATTCGACATACTCGAGAGGCGGGGTCCGGGTATCACGCGAAGCCAGATTGGTGAAGACGTCGCCGGTCACGACCGGGATTCCGAACGACCTTTCGAAATATTCAGGGAGTCCGCGTACGGCAGCATTGTCGCCGACCAGGATGACCCGTGCTACCGATTCGTGTGCGGCATTCTCACGTACCTTTCCCCTCCAATAGTCGAGCCAACGCGATATCTCGTCGCGGATCGCGGAGACCGTTGAAAGCATCGCGGCGATATATTCTTCATTCCCCGCTTCGGGCACGATACCGCGCTCGACCTTTACCTTGCGCGCCTCGACCCCGGTCACGCCGAAATACTTCTGTACCGCGAGCGTGAGCGCGTGGCCGCCGATACCGACTGTTGTGGCGAAACGCGGTATACGTCCCGCGACGATGGACAGCTTCATCGCCGTCCTGCCGAGGTCGATGATAAGCGTTGTGGAGGTGTCCCCCTGCGGGAGGAGCGCCCGCGCCATTGAAAAGGTCTCCCCCTCGAGAGACTGCACCCCGATACCCGCCTGATCGAACAGGGAAAGGGTCTCGTCGACAATGCGGCGCGCGAATCCGATACCTGCGACACGCGTCTCGCCGCGCCCTCCCTGTTCTAGTGCAATAATATCGAAGGCCGTTTCGGGCGGCGGCAGCGGCACGAGCTCGTCGAGGTGTTGTTCGACTGCGATGCGTCGTTCGGCTGCGTTCTCTCCCCGAACCGTCGTTTCAAAGAGATACTCCTTCGATTCCGGTAACGCGGCGTTCGTCGCAGAAATGCCGGCCGTATGTGCGGCGGCGACAAGCGCGGCAACGACCGCAGCTCGGTCGACTATCTCGCCGTCGGCATAGGCACCCTCGGGCAGACTGACCTCGGCATGACCCGCGAGGATGAGACCCTGTGCCCCTTCGACGAGGCGCGCCACCTTCACGCCGTCCGTCGAGAGGTCGACGCCGGAGAGCGGGAGTGCGAGATAGCGCGGCGGGGCAAAGGCAGCGCGCAGACGTTCACCAAGAACAAAAGACATACCCAAAGTATAACCCTACTTCGCCAAGGCTTCGTAGGGCACGCGCGAACTAGTGTGCACTCGTACCGGGCGGCACGTCCCTGTCTGGGGTAAGAAAGGCGAACGAATCAGCGACACCCACTGCAAAAAGCATTCCATCACTTTCGAGACCGCGTATCGTGCGCGGTTCAAGATTCGTCACGAACGCGAGCTGTCGACCGACCAACGTCGACGGTTCGGGGACATACGCAGCGATACCGGAAATAATCTGGCGCGGTCCACTCTCTTCATTGAAGTCGACCGTGAGCCGGAGCAGCTTGTCGGTCTCGGGTACGCGCTCCGCGCTCCGAACCGTGCCGACCTTCACCTCTATCTTGCCGAACTCGTCAACTGAAATGCGTGGTTTATTCATGCGTGGTGTGCGAGAAATAACTGGTCAGGATGAGCGCGGCAGCCGAGGCATCGACGGGGAGGTGCTGTTTCGGGGCGCGCGATTTCCCCTCCTTCGCCGGGGCGCGCCTCGCCTCGGCACTGGTAAATACCTCCGACTCGTAGATTACCGGTACGCCCGCCCGCGTGGTGAGATGCTCGCCGAACGCTCGGGCGTCTCCCGCAATCGGGTTCTCGCCGCCCGCGAGTGTTCGCGATTCCCCGATGACCACCGCGCCGATATTCTCCTTAGCAATGAGCGCACACAACTCATCGATGAGACGTGGTGTGTTAGGGACGATGCTGTGAGGAAAGCCCATAGTGCCCAACTCGTCCGAGAGCGCGAGCCCGACCTTTTTACTTCCATAATCTACACCGAGATATCGCATACTGAAGAGTGTGTGGTATACTACCGACATATGCAAGCATACACGCCGTTCTATTCCCCCCTCACGCCGGGATTCATGAGCATTTTCATTCCCGTCATCCTCGTGATGGTGCTCTGGACCATCATCTTGAAGGGATACTCGCTCTGGTACGCGGCGCGCGCCGGTCAGAAGAAATGGTTCATTGTCCTGCTTGTCGTGAACACGCTCGGCATCCTCGAGATCATCTATCTCATCTGGTTCCGCCCCACGTCTCCTTCTCACTCCGACACGCCTGCGCACCACTCATCAGCGCAGGCGTAAGAACAGGGAGGGTTGGCAGAGAGGTCTATCGCGCTGGTCTTGAAAACCAGAGTGTCGCAAGGCACCGCAGGTTCGAATCCTGCACCCTCCGCTTGTACACAAAGACGTGTGCGGCCGCACAGTGAGCGCGCTCTTTCTGCTATCATTCCCGTATGCCCCGCGATGCTATAGCAGAATGGGAAGGGAGGGAGTACGACCACAATCCGAAGAGTGCCGATTGGTACTGGGTGATCGGCATCATCGCCGTCGCCAGTATCATCGCGGCGGTGCTCTTCGGGAATTACCTGCTCGCGCTTCTTATCTTTATCGCCGCAGTCTCGCTCGCGCTCCACGCCGTGAGGCAGCCGCCGCTGCACCGCTTCCGCCTCGTCGAACAAGGGCTCATTATCGGCGACGAGCTCCACCCCTTCGAACGTATGATTTCTTTTTCCGTCCTTGAGGATGTCGAGGGCACGCTCCCGCCCATGATATCCATCAAGACCGAGAGCTGGTTCTCGCCGCATCTCGTCATCCCGCTTGCGGGTGTCGACGCAGACGCGGTCTATGCCTACTTCCTCCAACATGTCGACGAGGGCGACCATCAACACACCTTCACTGATCTGGTGGCGGCATGGCTCGGGTTCTGATATACATTCACTACGGCCGCACGCCACATACACTGGACCCAGCGTGCGGCACTCCTTAGTTTCTAATTCGCTTCGTTCATAAGAAACTAATGTCGCTCTCGTCGTTCAACGGATAGGACACCGGATTGCGGATCCGGCAATGACAGTTCGATTCTGTCCGAGAGCACCAATAAGTGAAATGAGTTCTGTGTCGCAATTATTGAGCGGATGTGTTTATCCACTCCATTGTACTCTATTATATATTCACAGTGAATAACTCCTATATAATGAACCTATGGCTGGAACTCGCTATCCAGAAGAAATAAAGAGGCGAGTTTTAGAATTAGGAAATCTCGGGAATACCTACGCTCAGATACAGAAAAAGTATCTAGTTCCGAAAAGCACGTTATCCTTTTGGTTCAGTCGCGCAGATAGGAAGCAAGACCGAACTCGACAGCTCGCACATTTGCGTATCGCGAGAATTGCTTCGATTAAAGCCAAGAATCGGCAAAAAGCATCGCGAATCAAGGAAGCCGAGGATACCGCCCGACGGGTCGCGACCCGTGTCCCGATTCTTCAAGAGGCAATCGGGAAGGCTTTACTTGCTATGTTATATTGGGCAGAGGGTGGAAAGACGGATGGAAGTATGAAATTCACGAATACTGACCCCGAACTTATACTGGTATTTATTTCTCTCTTACGAAAATACTACAAAATTGATGAAAGTCGATTTCGTATAGGTCTTCTGGTGCATTATTATCACGATCGGAGCAAAACTCGTCAGTTTTGGTCTGAAAAACTTCAGATACCTACCACACAATTTTGGAAGATTTATCTCAAACCGCGTAGCGGCAAGAAAAGGAACTACAAGAGAAATTTTTACGGCATTTGTAACCTCCATTACTCTTCAAGTGCGATACAGCGAGAACTGATAGCTCTTGGGAAAGAAATATCACTTCAAGTCGCACATAAAATCAAAAAGTAAATTGTGGTAACTTTCTTATACCGCTCTCATAGCTCAACGGATAGAGCGCAGGCCTCCGAAGCCTGAAATCGAGGTCCGACTCCTCGTGGGAGCACAAATCTGTTATTATTTCGTAGATGACAAATCTTAAAGAAGACATAGCAAAAGGATCTCAATGGATAAGCTCGGCTTTGAAAGCCTCGGGTTATAACGCTGATTTTTCAGCAAACAGTTTGGCTGAAGTCGAGAGGTTTTTCAATGAAAATTCAAAAGACGGTAGCCCCGTCCCTACGGGTTTACTCAGTGAAGATGTGGGAAATAGACTCTTCAGTTTGGGTTCCTATGTTGGAGAAGTTATACGTAGAAGCTCGGGTGGCGAGTGGATTACAGATGACTCTGACCATCAGGGAGAAATGAGTGTTGTATTAAAGACTTCCGACGGAACGATAATATGGCCAATGCAAAGAATGATGCGCCGACTTAAAAATGGTGCTGAGGATTCAATTATTGATTATGGGGTCAGTTTGGGCTTGAAAATCGAAGCCCCTAAACACTGAAATTAGCCTCGGGCGCGCTTGAGGGCGAGTGCGAGGCGGGACTTCTTGTTGGCGGCCGTATTCTTCTTAATGACGCCGCGTTTCATCGCCTTGTCGATAGCCTGGTACGCCGCCGGGAGGAGCTTCTCGGCACCGGACACGTCCTTGGCGGCAAGCGCCTTCAGGAGCGACTTCGTAGTGTCGCGGAGCGCATCCTTACGGCGCAGGTTGAATACGTGCTTCCTCGCCGAGGAGCGTATCGCCTTCTTCGCGGAACTGGTGATAGCCATAAAATAGGTTGTAGGGAGTAGGTTATAGGTTGTAGTAAGAAAAAGCAAATCCTGTATTATCAAAGAATGATACGGCAGATACGCGGAAAGGTGCTCTCGGTCGGGCTCGTGAGCGCGGTTATCGATATCGCGGGCTTCGGTGTCGAGGTGCGGATGAGCGCGCCGCAGGCGCTCTCGGTGGGGAGTGAAGCGTCGCTCGCGACGCATCTCGCTGTCAAGCAGGACGGTATGGAGCTCTACGGCTTCGCCGACTCTGGCGACAGAGACTTCTTCGAGCGCATGCTCACCGTGTCGGGAGTAGGGCCGAAGACGGCGCTCTCGGTCCTGCGCCGCGCGCCGCGCGCGGCGCTCGAAGGAGCTATCGGCAAGCGCGACCTCGCGTACCTCACCAAGGTCGTCGGGCTCGGTAAGAAGAGCGCGGAGAAGATGCTCGTCGAGCTTGCCGACAAGATAGGGCCGCATGCGCACGCGGGCGAGGACGGCGAGGTCTTCGACACGCTTGTCGCGCTCGGCTACACCGAGCGCGAGGCGCGCCGCGCGCTCCAGTCCATTCCCGCCGATACGAGCGGGAAAGATGCACGGTTGAAGGCGGCGCTCTCCTCCGGTCAGTAGGTTATGTACGCGTTCATAAACGGCGTCGTCCGCATCCTGAAGAAAATCATCCCGGAATCCGTCGTGGAACGATTCCGCTCGCCGTACCACCGCGCACTCGCCTTCCTTATGGCGCTCGCGTACGGATTCCCCGCGAGGAAGCTTGTCGTACTCGGCGTTACGGGAACGAAGGGTAAATCCACGACCGCTGAAATGCTCTTTACGATTCTGCGCGCCGCAGGATACAAGACCGCGCTTCTCTCCACTATCCGTTTCGCCGTCGAGGACGCATCAGAACCGAACCTTTATAAGATGACGCTGCCCGGCCGCGGTTTCGCGCAGCAGCTTATGCGGAAAGCGCTCGATGCCGGCTGTACGCACTTCGTCATCGAGCTCACTTCGGAGAGTGTGCTCCAACATCGCACCGCGTGTCTCGCGCTCAATGGCCTCATCGTTACGAACATTCAGCGCGAACATCTGGAGCGACACGGCTCATTTGAGAGTTACGTGGCTGCAAAGCGCGCCATCGCCGCCGAGCTTGAGCGCTCACCGAAGAAGATGCGCGTGCTTGTCGCAAACGATGACCAGCCGGAGACGCGCGCGTTTCTTGCTGCGCGCGTCTCGCGCGCCATCGGATTTTCCGCGCGCGAACTTGTGTTCCTTGCAAGCGACGACGAGAAGACCTCCTTCGAATACGCCGGCATACCGTTTACCCTGCCCATACCCGGCACCTTCAATGCGCTCAACGCCCTTGCGGCCGTGAAGCTCTCCGAGGCATTCGGCACCGCGCCCGCTGATTCGGCAAAAGCGCTTGCAAAACTTCCGCCCGTGCGCGGCCGCGTGGAGCGCATTTTTGCGGGACAGGACTTCACCGTGGTGGTGGACTACGCACACACGCCGGACTCGCTGCAGGCGTTGTACGACGCGTTCCCGGCCCGGAGGAAAATCTGCGTGCTCGGAAATACCGGCGGCGGGCGCGATGCCTGGAAACGGCCCGAGATGGGACGCATCGCGGACATGTCGTGCGACCTCGTCATTCTCACGAACGAAGACCCGTATGACGAAGACCCGCGCGCCATCCTCGAGGCGATGGCGACGGGAATGTCCCCTGAGGGGAGGCGCACCAAACTACAGGTCATCATGGACCGGCGGGAGGCGATACGCGCCGCGCTCCGCGCGGCGCGCGAAGGCGATGCCGTCCTCGTCTCCGGCAAGGGCACCGACCCCTTCATTATGGGTCCGCGCGGAACGAAGACTCCCTGGAGCGACGCGGACGTCGTCCGCGAGGAGCTCCAGCGACTTCTTCTAGAAGTTTGATACTATTGCTCTATGGAGCACGATGCATGGTTTTTTATAGGCGTTTTCATCTTCATCTTCCTCATCTGGGTCGCGACCGGCGGGCCGCTGCACCCTATCGCCTTTACCGGCCCCTCGCTAGCGAAACCGCAGGAGCTCGGCGGCGGCACCTACCTGCAGCTCCCGCGCGCGCCCTTCCGTATCGGCGGCACGAACGTCTCCCTGCCCGGCTCCACAGAAGGCGGGGGTGCCGTGACGGGGAGCACGGACACCTCGGGAACCGCGCTCCCCACCTTTACGGGCGGGGGCGTCTTCGGCGTTCCATCACCTTACCGTAGCATCATCTCGATGAACCACTACGTCTCGAGTGCGGGTTCGCCGGATCCCGGCAACGAGTATCTCGAGATAGGCGTCCGCCAGAACGCGGGCGTGCCGGTGAATCTCTCCGAATGGCGGCTCACAAGCGACGCGAGCGGCATCGTCGCCAGTATCCCCAAGGGCACCGAGATTCCCATCTCGGGGACCGTGAACGCGGACGAGGACATCGTGCTCGCGCCTGGGGTGCGGGCGCTCGTCATCTCCGGACGCTCCCCCATCGGGGCCTCCTTCCGCGAGAACAAGTGTATCGGCTATTTCAGCACCTTCCAGAAATTCTCACCGCCCCTGCCCCAGAACTGCCCCGCGCCGTCCAATGAGCTCGCCTCGTTCTATGGTTCCAACTACATAAGCGACGCCTCGTGCATCGATAAAGTAAATAAGCTCTCGCGCTGTCAGGTGATGCTCTCGCCCCCGGCCGGCATCTCTGGTGCCTGTCAGAACTTCATGGTGAAGTACCTCAACTACAACGGCTGTGTGAACGCGCACAAGAACGATGCTGACTTCCTTGGCGACACGTGGCGTATCTATCTTGGGCGTTCGAACTCGATGTGGCGTACGCAGCACGAGCTCGTGAAGCTCCTCGACGTGAACGGCAAGACGGTCGACGCCTTCTCCTATTAAATAAGTGTGCGCCCGGCAGGGAACGATCCTGCGACCTTCTCCTTAAAAGGGAGCTGCTCTACCAACTGAGCTACGGGCGCGCGCGAGGATGAGAGAATAGAGTTTACTCGTATTCTCTCACTCCGAACGAGCGCACAGTATGGTACTCCATACGGGCGCGTAACAAAACACTATCACTTTATATCGAAAGCGCGAAGCGTTCGAGGGATTCTGATAAATCCAGGCCGCTGCGGCGGGAGGATTGGAGGAGAGAGATGAGGGAGAGCGAGAGGGCGCGGGATTCTTGAGGGGTCCAGGCGCGACTACCCTTCTCCATCAGGTCGCGCGCCTTCCAGTGCAAGAGGCCATGCAGCATTTCTGGAGCGTCGCCCGCGTAGAGCGCGCGATTGACCTCGAGCCAGAGTTTCTCCCGCTGACGCGCGGCGAGCGCGTTCACGAGGTTTGCATTGAAGCCCCTCGACTCACTCGGGACGGACTTGTCGAAGATGTAGGTCTTCTTCGCCTTCGCAGCGATTTTTTTTGCCTTCGCCGCGGCGAGCTTGGGCGCGAGAATGATGATGGCGTTGTCGGAGGCGGCAAGCATATCGAGATACTCTTCCAAGTCTCCCTCGAAGTTTTCCTCCGTCTCTTCCTCCTCATCTTTCCCACGCTTCATTGGGAACGGGTCGTCGATGAGTATCAGGAGTCGCTGCACGAAGAGCCCCCCCGAGAGCGCGGCGTCTTCAAGCGCGGCGTTCGACAGTTCCTCGCGCGCGAGTCGGGCGTAGACGAGTCCGGGCTCCTTCAAGCGCGCTGCTGCGACCCACTCGAACGCCTTCGTGCGTACTTTTTCAACATCGCTACCGTGAAAAAGGTACAACATACCTAGGGCGCGTGCATGCTTCCCCAGTTCGGGCCGGTTTTCATTACCGCGAGGATGGGCACGCCCCGCGTCTCTTCTGCCGGCAAGACCGACTCCATGATTTTCTTGATATGCCCGCCGAGCTCATCCGCACGGGACGAGCGTATCTCGTAGACGAGTTCGTCGTGCACTTGCAGGAGCAGATACGCGTCCTCTCGCGCTCCTTCCTTCGCGAGCATCTCGTCCGCACGTACCATCGCGAGCTTGATGAGGTCCGCCTGCGTCCCCTGCAAGGGCGCGTTGATGGCCATACGCTCGGCCTGCGCTCTGACGTACGGCAGCGACGACTTCATCTCCGGGAACTGCCGGCGGCGGCCTAGAAACGTCTCCGTGTAGCCGTGCTTACGCGCGAAGCCGCGCGTGCGCTCCAGATACTCTGCAAGCGTTGTGAACGTACTGAAGTACTCCTCGAGGTACCGGTGCGCCTCTGCGGTCGTCGAGCCGAGTTGTGCGCGGAGCGCGTTGACGCCCATGCCGTAGAGGATGCCGAAGTTGATGACCTTCGCCCGCCGGCGCATCTCCTGGTCGACCTTCTCCGGTGCAACCCCGAATACCATGGATGCTACTTCTTGGTGTACGTCCCGCCCGCCCTTGAATATCGCGCAGAGCTTCTCGTCGCCCGAGAGGATGGCCGCGAGGCGCAGCTCTATCTGCGAATAATCGAGCGCGACGAGCGTGAAGCCCGGAGGCGCCACGAACGCGTGACGAATCATTCGGCCGCGCTCGGAGTGGAGCGGGATGTTCTGTAGATTCGGATTCTGGCTGGACATACGACCGGTGGTCGTGCCGGTCTGGAGGAACTCGGCGTGGAGGCGGTGCTCCGCATCGAGCAAGGGCGGCAGGTTCTCGATGTAGGTCGAGAGAAGCTTCCGCAGTTCGCGGTACTCGAGGATGTTACCGACGATGGGGTGCGCGTCGCGGATTTTTTCAAGCTCGCTCTCACGGGTGGAGCGCTGACCGCCTGCGGTCTTCTTCTGTTTTTCGGGAATGATATGTAGTTCGTCGAAGAGTACCTCACCGAGCTGTTTGGGCGAGCTCACATTGAACTCCCTCCCCGCCGCTTTGTATATCTTCTTTTCGAGTTTCTCGAGGTCGGCGCGATATGTCTCCGCGAGAGCGGCGAGAACGGCGGGGTCGACGAGGACGCCGCGTCGCTCCATTTTCTCGATGACCGGAATGAGCGGCTTCTCTATTTTTTCATACACCTCGCGCACCTTCCCGAGCGTGTGGAGCTGTGTCTCGAGCTCTGTAAACGCGGCGTCAAACGAACGCTCCTTCGTGAAGGCGAGGATGTCGTCGAGTGAGGGATTCGTAAATTCCGACGAGATGAGCCAGAGCATCACTGCGGCCTCGGCGAGACGCGTCGGGTCCACCTGCTCGGCGGGCGCGGCCGCTGACGCGGCGTCCTCTCCGTGCTCCGGCGAGAGGCCCGCGGCCTTTGTGAGGACGCCGCGCGCCCGCTCTCGTAATGAACGGAAGCCGAACTCGTCGCACATCGAGAGCACCTTCACGAGGTCGACGTGCTCGTGCCAGAGGCTCTCGGGCAGCACGAACGCTATCGGCGCATCGAGCCGTATCGTCGCGAGCGACTTAGAGAAGCGTGCATCTTCTTCATGTTCTCTCAAGAGGCCTACCATGCGCGCCTTCACTCCTTTTTTCAGGAACGCCGCATCGCCTTTCTTGAGTGCCGCATATATCTTCTCGATAGAACCAAAACCTGTGATGAGTTCGGTCGCCGTCTTCTCGCCGATGCCGGGGACGCCTTTGATGTTGTCGGATGGGTCGCCGCGCAGCCCCTTCCAGTCGGGAATCAGGGCCGGCGGGAAGTCGAAGCGCTCCTTGACGGCCTTCTCGTCATAGAGAATCGTGTCGGTAATGCCCTTTTTCAGGGTATAGACGCGCACGCGCTTGTCGTCGACGAGCTGGAGCGTGTCCATATCGCCGGACGCAATGATGATGTCTACTCCTTTCTCTCCTGCGAGCTTGTGCGCGATGGTGCCGAGGAGGTCATCCGCCTCGAACCCCGCCCGCTCGTAGACCGGGATGGCGAACGCGTCGAACACTTTCCGCGATTCTCTTATCTGCAGCGCGAGCGCGTCTTCCATCTTCACGCGTGTCGCCTTGTAGTGCTCGTACGCCTCGTGGCGGATGGTCGGTCCGGCCAGGTCATAGCAGGCGGCGATATAATCCGGCTTGAGGTCGGTGATGATCTTGAGAAGCATCGCGACGAGGCCGTAGAGCGCGCCCGTCGGCGCGCCGGTCGGCCCGGTAAATTCCGGCAGCGCGTGATACGCGCGATGGATGATGGCGTGAGTATCAAGAAGCACGATGCGCTTTTTAGCCGTTTTTGTTTTCATGGTTCGAAATAACTACGTCCGCCATCTCGTTTGGTTTATATGTCTCGAAATATTCAGTATCGTTTATTTTCCAAACGCCGTCCCACTTTTCATCGCGAGGATTCTTGTATACTTCGCGGTCCCGCTTCTTCCCGCGCCTCATCGCTTCTTCTTTCGGACAATCGACCCATATTTTATATGAGAAATATTTATTAAGGCTCGGACGAAGTAGCCCGACACCCTCAAGGATAAGGTATCCGTTATGCCCCGTCGACTTTGTTTTTATGACTTTATTTTCTCCCCAGTCATAGTGACCATACCGGATTGTTTCTGCACTGGACAAAAAAGGAATAAGAACTTCGCTTTCAAGACGACCAAAATCCATTGATTCCCACAATGAGTGGGTCTCCAGTCTATCCCGAGCGAACGAGTCGAGACCTATGACCGGAGCACCGATTGCCGTACCAAGAAGTTCGGCAACGGTGGATTTCCCGGCGCCCCCAAAGCCAGAAATAGCGATAATTGCCGGTTTTTTTAGTCCTTGAATTTTCTTGATGAGTGATTTTTCTATGGTAATCATTGTACGTATCTAAGCATACGAAAATGTACGGGAATCGTCGGCGTTCACGACGATAGAGATTTTCACTGCAGGGTCCGGGAGAGCGTCTACTACTCTCTCCGGCCATTCGAGCAGAATGAGGTTGCCCGCGTCTTGCATAAGTTCGTCGAAGCCGAGTGCCGCGAGGTCAGCCCCCTTCTCGAGCCGGTACGCGTCGATATGTATCAGTCGTTTAAATATGGACTTCGTAAGTCCATAAATCTTTTCAAGGACGAACGTCGGGCTCGTTACCGACTCCTCGACGCCAAGCGCCTTCGCGACCGCCTGGGTGAAGGCCGTCTTCCCTGCTCCGAGCTCGCCCGCGAGCGTGACCAGGGTGGCGCCCTCCTCACGCGGCGTAAGCGACCCCGCGAAGCGCGCCGCCTCCGCCTCGAGCTCGGCAAGCGTTGTGAGGAGCCTCTCCATCCGCGCATGGTACCATTTGTCCTAATGGACCAGCCATTCGATACGAAAGGCGAAGATGCCAAGCTCGGCGAGATACGCGAGCGGGAGGAGGAGGATGTCGCGCACATCCTCTCCGGGAAATACGGCATCGGCTATGTCGACCTCTCGCTGAAGAGCATCGACACCGATGCACTCCGCACCATCCCCGAAGAGGAAGCACGGGCGGCCGAGGCGGCCGCCTTCGCGAAGGTGTCGAAGACGCTCTCGCTCGCCGTACACAACCCGAATAATCCATCCCTCGCGAAGCTGCGCGAGAATCTCGCGCAGCGGGGATTCCTCGTACAGGAATTCCTCGTCTCGAAGAGGGGCATCGACAAAGCATTGTCGCGGTACGCGGACCTTTCGTACGCTTCAGAGTCGAGAGCTGGCGTGTTTGTCATCACCCCGGAGGCGCTCGCAACACTCGTGACCGGGAGTCGAACGCGGAGCGCACTTACCGGACAGCTCGACGCCGCCGCAACTCTGAAGTCGCTCGACCGCGTCTCGCATCTCCTCGAGACTATCTTCGCGGGCTCCTTCGCGCTCCGCGCCTCCGACATCCATTTCGAGCCGAGAGAAGAAACCACCCTGCTCCGACTCCGCATCGACGGACTCCTCTCCGACTCCTACCTCTTCGACCCGGCGACGTATCATCAGCTCAACTCGCGCATCAAGCTTCTCTCGGGCGTGAAGCTGAATATAAGCAATCGGGCGCAGGACGGCCGCTTCAGCATCGAGAAGGGCGCAAATCAGATCGAGGTGCGCGCGTCCTTCATCCCCGGCAACTTCGGCGAATCCATCGTGCTTCGGCTCCTCGACCCCGAGACGACCAAGGTTTCCTACAAGGAGCTCGGCATCCACCCCAAGCTCCTCGCGCGACTGGAGACGGAGATACGCCGCCCGAACGGCATGCTGCTGACCACCGGCCCCACGGGGAGCGGTAAGACGACGACCCTCTACTCCTTCCTGCGCGAGATACATACGCCGGAGATAAAGATCATCACCATCGAGGACCCGGTCGAGTACCACCTCGACGGTATCGTGCAGACGCAAGTTGAGGGAGAGAAATACACATTCGCCGAGGGGCTCAAGTCCATCGTACGCCAGGACCCGGATATCATCATGGTCGGCGAGATACGCGACGGCGAGACCGCCAATATCGCCATCCAGGCGGCGCTGACCGGCCACTTCGTCTTCTCCACGCTCCACACCAACGACGCTGCCGGCACCTACCCGCGCCTCGCCGACCTCGGCGCGGACCCGAAGTCCTTCGGTTCGGCCATCACGGTCTCGATGGCGCAGCGCCTTCTCCGTAAGCTCGACCCGGAGAAAAAGAAAGAACGGAAGCTCACGGATGATGAGAAAAAAATGATCGTAAAAGCATTCGAGCCGCTCGCAGACAAGTCACTCGTGCCTGAAAATATGGAAACGGTATGGGAACCGGAACCGGCGAACGAAGAGGAGACCGGCTACCGGGGGCGTATCGGCCTCTACGAGGCGATATGTATGGATGACGAGCTCGCACACTTCCTCCGCGACAACCCGCCCGAAAACGAAATAGTGAAATTGGCGAGTAAGCAGGGGTATCTCACGATGGCGCAGGACGGGCTCCTCAAAGCGCTCGCCGGCATCACCTCCCTCTCCGAGGTCGCTGCCACCGTCGACCTCCCCCGCTAAAACAAAATCCTGTCCATAGTCCTCAAGGCAATGACCCGCAATAAATCGCGGGGTGGACGAGACACCTGAGGATTTTCCCAGAGCCACGACCGAAGTCGCAGACCAGAAAGTCCTTGGGGAAACGCCCGAAGCCGTCAAGCCTTGCCTAGAGGAGTATGAACAGGAACAAGAAACTATGCTAGAATGCTAGCATTGTAGCATTTTTATGTCAAGGCCTCCGAAATCACCGCCCGTCCCGTCCCCGTCGCTCGATGCGGCGCTCCGTCCGGTCAGCTGGGACGAATTTGTCGGCCAGAAGCAGGTAAAGGACAACGTCCGCGTCTCCATCGATGCGGCGAAGAAGCGTGGCGGGATGCCGGAGCACATCCTCTTCTACGGCCCCCCGGGTGTCGGGAAGACGACCCTCGCCCACCTCGTCGCTGCGACACTCGAGGCTCCCTTCAAGAGCACCTCCGGCGTCGCCATCGAGCGCGCCGGCGACCTCGCTGCCATCCTCACCAATCTCGAGCCGAACACGGTCTTATTCATAGACGAGATCCATAGACTTTCTAGAAAAATAGAAGAGTTGCTCTATCCCGCACTCGAATCCGGGCATCTCGATATCGTGCTCGGGAAGGGTCCTTCGGCGCGCACTGTCGAGCTCGCCCTCTCCCCTTTCACGCTTGTCGGCGCGACCACGCGGGTCGCGGAACTCTCGGGCCCCCTCCGCTCGCGTTTTGGCGGCGGCACCTTCCAACTTGATTTTTACAGCGAAGACGACCTGCGCGATATCATTCGTCGCTCGGCGCAGCTGCTTAATCTCTCCGCGCCTGAAGAAGTTGTCGAGCGGGTCGCCGCCCGGAGCCGCGCGACCCCGCGGGTCGCGAACGCACTCCTGAAGCGCGTCCGCGACTTCTCCGAAGTGCATGAGCGTAAGCTCTCCGCTGCGCTCTGTGACGAGGCGTGCGAGCTCTTCGGCATCGACGCCTTCGGTCTCACGAAGGACGACCGCCGGTATCTCGAAACGCTTCTAAAAAGTTTCCGCGGCGGGCCCGCGGGTGTGCGCGCCGTCGCCGCAGCCCTCCACGAAGACCCCGATACAGTCGAGCATGTCTATGAGCCGTACCTGCTGCGGCTCGGCTTCATCGAGCGCTCCCCGCGCGGCCGCATTCTCACGAAGCGGGGTCGCGACTATTTGAACGGTGAAAAACTCGGTGGTATGTTCTGACCATGTCCGGCCACAGTAAATGGTCCCAGATTAAGCGGCAGAAGTCGGTCACCGACGCGGCGAAGAGCCGCGTCTTCTCGCGCTACGCGAGGCTCATCGCGCTCGAATCCAAGAAGGCGAATGGTGTTCTCTCCGCCCCCAGTCTCTCGGTCGTCATCACGCGCGCCAAGGCCGCGAATATGCCGAAAGAAAATATAGAGCGCGCCGTCGCGAAGGGTATGTCGAAAGATTCCGGCACCCTCGAACAAGTCGTGTACGAAGCATACGGTCCGGGCGGCGTCGCGCTCCTCATCGAGGCTCTCACCGACAATAAGAACCGTACGACGCAGGAAATAAAGCATCTGCTCGTGCTCCAGGGCGTTGAGCTCGCTTCCCCCGGCGCCGCGAGCTGGGCATTCGTAAAAACCGGCGGGAATTATGTTCCCAATGAGCCGCTTATCGACATCGCGGGTGCCGATGAGGAGAAGCTCGGCGCGATACTCGAAGCACTCGACGAACACAATGATGTGCAACAGGTGTTTACCAACGCGCACGGCTATGAGGATACTGGCGATTGACCCGGGCTACGACCGGCTCGGTATCGCCGTCATCGAGGGCGACCCTTCGCGACCAACACTGCTCTGGAGTGATTGTGTGTCACCCCCAAAAGGGGCTCGCGCCGAGCGCCTCGCACAGGTATCGCGTGCCGTAACAAAAACCATCAAGGAATATGCTCCCGACGTACTCGCTCTCGAGACGCTCTTCTTTAGCGCGAATAAGAAAACGGCCATCGGCGTTGCCGAAGCGCGCGGTGTCATCCTCGCTGCCGCCGGATTAGCTTCCGTCCCCGTCATAGAATGTTCGCCCCAGCAGGTGAAAAACGCCGTCGCCGGCCACGGCGGCGCCGACAAGACGGCCATAGCGCGTATGGTCCCAAAACTCCTTGCGTTGTCGAAAAAGAAGCGGCTTGACGACGAATTGGATGCTATAGCTATCGGTATCACCGCCCTCGCTATCGCTCGCCTCGGCACCTAATCCACAGCGGGCCGCGAATGCCGCTTGCATAAAAAATACTTTTTGCTCAAATGTATCCGTCCCGTGTGCGGGATTAATCCTAACGTAGCCGTATGGACGAAGAAGAAATTTTCAGTATCGATGATATCCCCGATGAGATCGCGCTCGAAGAAAAGGAGCTTGAGGAGGACGAAAAATATTAAATAGAGTGCTAGCATAGCGACATGACTCCCCGGCGCGCCCCGTGGCGGCATACGTTTCTCGCATCCTCCCTCGTGCTCGTCGGAGTGGGTCTCTTTGTGCTGGGAGGATTCCTCGTCGCGGTCGCCGTCGCGCCGGTGCCCGATATCGGCTCCTTCGCCGCCCGACAGATAGACCAGTCGACCAAGATATACGACCGTACCGGACAGGTGCTTCTCTACGACTACAACCGGGACGCGAAGCGGGACGTTGTCCCGATAATCGACATATCGCCGAACGCCATACAGGCGACCATCGCTATCGAGGATTCGAGTTTTTATGAACACGGCGGTATCCGCCTTACCTCCATCGTTCGTGCGATAATCGCCGATGCGCTCGGCGGCTCGCTCTCCCAGGGCGGCTCGACCATCACCCAACAGGTCGTGAAGAATACGCTTCTCACGAGCCGGAAGAGTATCGTTCGTAAACTGCACGAGTGGGTACTCGCAATAAAGCTTGAGCAGATATACTCAAAGGAAAAGATCCTCGAAACGTACCTCAACACTATCCCGTATGGCGGTACGCTCTACGGCATCGGCGCGGCCTCGGCGGCCTACTTCGGCATCCCGCCCAAAGACCTTACCCCCGCCGAGGCGGCATATCTCGCCGCAATGATCCAAGCGCCGACTTACTATTCGCCGAACGGCGCCCATCGTGCCGAGCTCGATGCGCGCAAAAACTTCGTTCTCGACCGAATGCGCGCGCTTGGCTTCATAGATACCGCCGCGCATGCGGCCGCCCAGGCGGAAACAGTTTCGTTCGCCCCGGCTGGCGGCGTGAACTCCATCATCGCGCCGCACTTTGTCTTTTATGTCCTCAACCAGCTCGAGCGGAGCTACGGTCCGAACGCCCTCATGTCGGGCCTCAAGGTGACAACGACGCTCGACGCGGACCTGCAGATGAAAGCCGAAGAGGTCATACATACCTACGCGCTCGATAACGTAAAAAAATTCAACGCGACGAACGCATCCTTGGTCGCCGTCGACCCATCGAGCGGACAAATCCTCGCAATGGTCGGCTCGCGGGACTTCTTCGATACGGCCATCGACGGTCAGTACAATGCTACCCTCGCCCTGCGGCAACCAGGCTCCGCCATGAAACCCTTCATCTACTCGCTCGCGCTTATGCGCGGGTATACGCGCAACACCGTCATCTTTGACACCCCGACACAATTTTCGACGGCGTGTAGCCCGTCAGATAATTTCAACAATACTCCCCCGTGTTATGCTCCCTCCGATTACGACGACACCTTCCGCGGCCCGATGACATTCGAGACGGCGCTTGCACAGTCAATCAATATTCCCGCCATCAAAGTCCTCTATCTGGTCGGGATACGGAATGCTATCAATCTCGCGAAACTGTTCGGACTCTCTACACTCGGCGACCCGAACCAATACGGCCTTACACTCGTGCTCGGCGGCGGCGAGGTTCGTCTGCTCGATCTCACCGGCGCCTATGCCGCCTTCGCGAATGATGGCATCTTCAATATACCGACCGGCATCCTCGAGGTTAATGACGCTCAAGGGAGCGTTCTCGAGCACTACGCGGCACGGCCGGTTGAAGTGCTTCCGACAAACATTGCGCGCGATATATCCGCGATGCTCTCCGACGCGCCGGCTCGTTTGCCGGAATATCCACTCGACTCCCCTCTCTCATTCTCCGGCTATGACGTCGCGGTAAAGACCGGTACGACCGACGACACGCGTGACGCGTGGGTCATCGGCTATACCCCCTCCGTCGCTCTCGGCGTGTGGGCAGGTAACAACGATAATTCTAAGATGGTAAAGTCGGTCGCTGGGTTCATCGCGGCGCCGATGTGGCACGAGGCGATGGCCTATGCTCTCTCGAAGTACCCGAAGACGTATTTCGGCGAACCGAGCCCGATCCCCGCTTCAGTGCCGCCGATGCTCCAGGGGAACTGGCGTATCCCGGATAGGAACGGGAACATCGTCCCTCATGACCTCTTGTATTGGACCGACAAAAATGACCCTCGTGGGGTGCCTCCCTCTGACCCTGCCCAGGATTCCCAATTCTCGCACTGGGAATACGGGGTCGCGTCGTGGTATGCCTCCCACCCCTGGCTTTTCTCCGGTGGTGTTATGCTCCCCGTTCCTCTCTCGCCCGTTCCTTACTCAATTACCGCCCCAGTAACGTCAGACTACTGATTCATCGGGGAGACGAGATACAGGAGTGATGTGTCGCCGACGCCTTTAATGATGAGAGGACGGCCGATGCCGGCTGCCAGAAGTGAGATGCTCTCTGCCCCGGTGAGCGTAAGTGCGGCCGAGAGGTAGCGATGATTGAATGAAAAGTCGAGGCTGCTTCCTGAAATACGCGCCGGGAGCGTTTCAGACGATTCCCCAATATCCGCATTTCGCGCAAAGAATGAGAGCGTGTTTTTCTTCTGGTTAAGGCTCATACGGACTTTTTGGAAGGAGTCTGAAAAAATGGTGGTGCGCTTCAGCGCGATCTCGAAGTCCCTCCGGAGTACAACTGCCTCGACGACCGATTCCTTCGGAATGATCTGACGGTAGTCGGGATAGACCGCATTCGTGAGCCGTGAGACAAGCATTCCGGACGTACTCACAAAGGCGCATTGATGGTCATCAAACGAAATAATGATGTCGTCGTCGGGGAGTGCTTGTGCTATCTCAAGGGCGTTTTTCGCCGGTATGAGAAATTTCCCTTGAGTGCCTTTACTGGCGAGAGGGACTTTCTTCTCGGCGAGACGGAATGAGTCGGTTGCTACCGCAGTGAGAACTCCTCCCTCTATAGAAAGGTACATACTCGCAAGTTCCGGCCGCACCGTCGAAGAAGAAGCACAAGACGCAATAGAACTAAAAAGGTTTTTAAGAAGAATTCCGGAGAGCACTATCCTGTTTTTTGGATTCTCTGGGAATGGAATCGAAGGGAAATCATCATAGGGGACCGTTTTTATGAGACTTTTCCCGGTTTTACTGCTAAGAGAGACAGTATCTCCGGTGTGTTCAAGTGTTATATTCCCCTCATACGTAATCGAGCTCGCTACTTGTTGAAGAATGGCTGCAGGAATAGCCACGACCCCGTCGCTTTTACATTCTCCCTCTATTTTCAGATCTATACCTGTTTCAAGATTCGTCGCACGCATCTTTATACCGTCGTTCCCGGCAATAATGAGAATTGAAGATAATACAGGTAAAGAAGAATTCTTCTTTTCAGCGAATCGTGCCGCAGTGTGTACTGCGTCAGAGAATTTTTTTGTTTCTATTGAAATATTCATACATTCCTTATTAGGACTGTTACTAATGGGGATAAACGAAAAGGACTATGTATGCGGTATGTATTCTCGTTACTCCCGACACTATATACTGTTGATAAGGTATGTAAAATGGTCATACAAGAAGGGTGCGGATATTTTGTATCTCTTTTGCGAGGTCGTTATCCACAATCACTTCGCGCTTTATTTTCTCACAGGAGTGGATAACGGTCGTGTGGTCACGCCCCCCCAGTTTTGTCCCAATGGTGGGGTACGAGATATTAAAATCCTCACGCAGGAGATACATAATGACCTGACGCGGCCGCACCACCTCTCTTCGCCGTGTTTTCTCATAGATACTTTCCTCGTTGATACCGTAATATTCGGCGACTTTATCGACGACGTTCTTTACTGAAATATTTTTCTGCGGCCGCGTAAATGAACGGAGAGATTGTCGTACCTCCACAATATTCGGCGCAAAGCCCTTCACCTGTGTATGACAGATAATACTGTTCACCATACCTTCCAATTCGCGTATCGAGCCGGACATAAACGTCGCGACATACTCAATAACCTCGTCCGACAACATCACCCCATGAAAGGCCGCCTTCTTCTGGACGATGGCCATACGCGATTCAAGGTCCGGTTCTCCGATATCGACCGTCATGCCGCTCGCGAGGCGGCCTTTGAGGCGCTCGGCGATGTCCGGAATGGCGGCCGGCGCCCGGTCGGAAGAAAAGATGATCTGCTTGTTCGTGTCGTACAGCGCATTAAAGAGATGGAAGAGTTCTTCCTGAGTTTTTTCTTTTTTAGACAGGAACTGTACATCGTCCATAATAAGAAGGTCGTATTGACGGTATTTATCCTTGAAACGATTCGCCGAGCCCGCCTGTACCGAGTCGGTATAGTCGACCGTGAACTTTTCCGAGGTCAGGTAGAAGACCTTCCGTCCCTGGTACTGTTTTTTGAACTGATTGCCGATGGCCTGGATGAGGTGGGTCTTCCCGCGGCCGGTGTCGCCGTAGATGAAAAGAGGATTGTAGGTAATGCCGGGGCGCGTCAGTATCGCCTGCGCAGCCGCGTAGGCGAGCGTATTGAACGGACCGATGACGAACGTATCGAAGGTGTATCGCGGATTCAGACTATCGTTCTTGTTGATATAGAATTCGTCGAGCGGGAGTTCCAGCACGCCCCGTACGTTCTTAACCTCCTTCGCGGATTTACGGCGCTCGTCCTTCACAATGAGGTATTCTATATTGCGGAATTCGTAAGAGACGTCCCGGGCTATCTTCAGCAGGAGCGTATGGAATTTCTTAAGGTACCAGTCCTTGAAAAATTGGCTCGGGACGCCGATGTATATCACCCCGTCCTCGCCTATCTTGGTGATGAAGCTGTTACGGAACCAGGTGTTGAAATTCGCCGACGATATGGAGAGCTCGACCTGCGTCAGTATGTACTCCCACAATTCCCGCGGATTCCCTTTGTCCATAGTGTTCTGCAGTATACCCTTATTGAGAAGAGAGAGCACAAGTGACGTTTCGGGGAGAACCTGTTAGTATCATGTGCATAACCTAATCTGCGAGCAGCCATGACCAAACGAACCTATCAACCGAAGAAACGGAAACGCGCCACGACGCACGGGTTCCGAGCGCGGACAAAAACGAGTTCCGGTCGCAAGATAGTACGCGGCAGGCGCCGTGCGGGCCGCACGCGCCTCGCTGCCTGACGTACCGTGTTCCCACGCCGCCGCCGGCTCTCACGCACATCGTTCCCTTCCGCTCTTGCAGGAGGGAGGAGGGTCTCGTCCGCCCATTTCTCGGCCGTTCTTCCACACGCCGCCGCCGGATACGCGGTCGTCGTGCCGAAGAAAGTCGCGCGTCTCTCGGTCACCAGGCATCGTCTGAAACGCCAGGCGCTCGCCGCGCTCCGGACGCTCCCTTCCCTGCCTCCCTCCCTCATTCTCTTCCCCCGGGCCTCCGCCGCCGGCCTCCCCCAGCGGGAGATACGGGCGGAACTCGCGGGGCTTCTCTCCCGTCTGTCGCTCGGACGAACATGATACCGTGATATCCTCTTTCTTCCACGCCGTTTTCTACGACCCCATCTACAACGCGCTCGTCGCGCTCGTCGCGCTTATACCCGGCGGGGACGTCGGCATCGCCATCATACTGCTCACGGTCGGCATCCGTCTGGTCCTCCTCCCCTTCTCTCTCTCGGCCGCGCGCACCCAACGTTCGATGAAGATGCTCGAACCAAAACTTAAGGAGTTGAAGGAACGGCACAAGGGCGATAAGGAGAAAGAAGCCGTCGAAACGCTCGCCCTCTATCGTGAGGAGCGGGTGAATCCGTTCTCAAGTATCCTTATGGTCTTCATCCAGATCCCCGTCCTGCTCGCCCTCTACTGGGTGTTCTACTACGAACCCTTCTCGACGATCAATGCCGCCCGGCTGTACGCCCTCACTCCGGTCCCTCATTTTATTTCACTTGAATTCCTCGGACTCATCTCGGTTGCGGGGAAGAGCATTACCCTTGCAGTACTCGCGGGGCTTACCCAGTTCCTTCAGGCGCATATGGCGCTCTCGGGCACTATGAAACCCTCTGCCGACAAAGGGATGCAAAATGATTTCCAGAGGGTTATGGGACTGCAGCTGAAGTACGTCTTCCCCTTCCTCATCGGGACTATTTCATACACGACGTCCGGCGCTATCGCGCTGTATTTCATCACGACCAACCTCGCCGGCGCGCTTCAGGAACTCTACGTACGCCGCGCTATCGCCAAGGAAACGCTAGAGTTGGTAACTCCAGAGTGAGCCGTCAGTCTTGTTGACGAAGACAAGCACGGTAGTGGAGGGGTCGATCGCGAGCGCGACGGCGTCGAGCGGCCCCTGGTTTGCTGTAGAAAAGTCGAGTACGAGCTGCGCGTAGCGCCCTACGACCTGTATTTTCCATATACGGTCGGAAAAGTGTACGGCGCCCTGGTACCAGTCGTCGGGGTAGGAAACGCCAGCGGGCGGACTTACCGGGATGCCGCAGTAGACCGCCGATTCATCGGCCGTCCACACGCACTTATCGGCAACAGTAGCGACCGGGAGCGGGAGCGTTTCTCCCGTCGCTACGGTAACGAGTTCCGTCTGCGGGGCGTTATTCAGCACATAGCTCACGAGCACGAATTTCCCCGACGGGCTCGCGAGGGCGACGAGACCGTCGAGCGGCCCGGCGATACGGGAGAAACGGCCCGCGCTGTCGACGAGGAATGCGTCGCCCGGGAGGGTTGCCGACGGCTTGGTATAGGCGAGATACTGGGACTTTCCCGCAAAGGAGATGCGCAATGCGGAGAGGGGGGTCGTAAACACTTCCGTCGCGCGAGTGCCATCGATACGCGTCAGGGAGGCGGTAGAGCCGTTCACACCCGACGCGAGTATAAGCACGCTTGTCGAGGCGACGGAGACGTCGGCGAGATTCTGGGGGAGGAAGAATCCTCCGGACCCGTTTGCCGCGAGCGCGTATGTATTGACGGTCGAAGAATCGGTACCCGAGAGATAGCGCACGAACGCGACGGACGCATTCGGCAGCCAGAGTGCGGACTGGATACCCGGGACGGTCCGATTACTCGTCCGGGTGATCGTTCGTGCGTGTACCAGATATGAAAAGACGTTACCGCTCTGCTGCTCGATATAGCTCACGGCGACTTCGGGCGATGAACTCGCACTCCCGGCCCTGTTGGTGACCCGTTCGCCCGGTACGACCGGTCCGGCGCTTATCTTCACCAGCCGGGCGGAAACGGGCACGGGCGCGCCGGGGGTCGTCGGTGTGCTCGTCGCTCCAGCGACCGGGGGTATATTCTGTCCCGCGATCGGCAGGCCGGTGCTCCCCTCCGGTGCGACCGTGAGACTCGCGGAGCCCGAAAAGAAGTAGACGTAAACAGCTGTCCCGAGTCCGAGGACGGCGATGGCGGCTGCGGCGATGATGAGATAGCGTCGCATACTCATGGGATGACCGTAAATTGCGGGTTTTTACTGCAGCCACCAGCCCCCGTGTTGCCGTCAGTACAGGAAAGAGAGATTGCCCAACAATATGCAGAGCCGTGGCCGCAAATCGACGAAGGAATGGGGATTTTTATTGTACTCATACAAGTTGTGCCCCCATCGGCCGTACACGCAGATGCAAATTGCATGACCGTATTTCCATTACTCATGACGCCGGGAGCATTCGCAAGAGGTTCATAATGTGAATACCCGGTGATGGCATTGAATATCCCGGTAAAACTAAAACCGGACGTGCTCGTGTCTATGAATCCATAAGGACCAGCGCTTCCAGTACCACAAGTGGCCTTATGGTCTGTCGTAAAGAATGGGACATTTCCTAAACCACCAGCAGCAGAGCAAGCAGTCGCAAAATCCTGAGCGGCTTTTTGAGTCGGGCATATCGCCGTTTTAAGAAGTGTGCCAGTTACGGTACACCCACCCGCAGCAGCTGCCGTAGTGGCGGCGTCAGTAGAAGATGTTTGAGTCCCGGTTCCACCTCCTGTCTGAACCGGCGACCCTGATTTTGTTTCGAGCGGCGGGAGATTGAGCGAGAGGTTCAGGATGTTCGGGTTGATGATAGAGAAGACGAGCACCGGAGAGAGGACGAGCACGAGGCCGAGGATGGCCTGCTGTATCTTCTCCTTCCCGGCGCTCTGCTTACTGATAGAGTCCTGGGTCGATATCTCGAGGCCGCCCCAGATGATCATGATGACGGCGAGTACTGCGGCGAGACCGATGACGTATTTGTAGAGATTGTTGAAGAAATTCGCGAGCGAGGTCGAGTTCACGACCGCGGTGTTGCTAGTATCGGTAAGACCCGGGATGGGCGCGAGCGCGGTGAAGCCGCTGCTCGGACTGGGGAGTACTTGCGGGGTGACATTCGGGGAGGCGGCATCCTCGGGTTGTGCAAATTGTGCATGCACGCCTGGGATAAGCCCGAAGAAGAGGAAGAGAATCGACACAAGGAGGTTCTTTTTCATAAGCCGAAGAGGTTAAGGCTCGGCGTTGCGCCGAAGGAGAGCGAGAGAGTCGCTGTCGCTTTTGCAAAGTTGCCGGAGGATGCGACGAGCGAGAGTGATGCGTTCCCCTGTCCGTTCCCCGAGGGCCGGAGTGTTATCGAACGACCGGTCTGGACCATGTTCCCGTTCAAGAACCATTGCACAAGAGGCGCGCCGCTCGTTGTCGGGAACGAGAACGGCGCGGCATAGAGCGCTGACTCCGTGTTTTTGATGGTGTAGCCGCCGAGGAGCGCGCGATCGAAGCGGACACCCGAGAGAGGGTCGTTCTCGTAGATGCGCACCGACGGCTCCAGGGCCGCGAGCGAGAGCGACGCGCCGCCCACCAGATTTCCGTCGGGAACTGTCACCGAGACCGAGACCGACCGGCTACGGTACTGCAGGGGGGAAGCGACGATGATCGACTGCTTACCGATGCCTGAAATGTTCCCCATCTGTGCGCCGTCGACGGTCCACGTATAGGAATAGGTACTGGGACTGGACGATTTCCCGGCGGCGTTCCTCAAGCTCGCTACGGCGACCACACGCACGCTTCCCTCGAGCGGCACCGAAGGCTTGCCGGGATATAAGGGCGGCGCGGATGAAATGGGTTCAGCGACGAGGACGACATCCTGGGGTTGGACGACGAGCGTCTGACTGTAGTTCACGCCCCCCGAAGATATCGTCACCACGACGCTCGTCGTGCTTCCCGCGCGGCCGAGCGGGACGGCGACCGGCTGGACGCCTCCCTTGTAGATTTGCTTCCCGGCAACCGTGACAGTCATCGTCGCACTCGCCAGGTCGAGCGTATTTGAGAGAAGGGAGACGGTTGCCCGGCTATTGGGCACCGGGTACTGCGGGCTTACCGAGAGAGTAAAGGCGTCGCCCGCCGTATTCCCGAAGGATTCCCCGAGCGCTTGTGCCGAGGCCGCTATCGGCAGCAGCAGAGCGAGGGCACAGACGGTAAAGAGACCGAGACGCATAACGTCAGTATACATCCGCCGGCGCGAACTCTGTGGCGCCAGCCTGCATAAGCTGCGCGACCCGCTGCTCTCGCTCTTGGAGTTGGGCCTCTGCATTTTCTTTTTCCCATCGCCGGAGTGCGGCCGTCTCGGCCTTTATTTGTTTCCGGTACATCCGCCAGAGCGCCAGGGTGAATGAGGGAATGGTGCCGATAAGCGGTATCTCGGCGATGCCGAGACTGGCGATAAGCCAGAGCGCGTTGCCGGGAACCTTAAAAATGCGCGCGTTGGTGCTCATGAGCAGGAAGCCGATCGTAAGCCAGCCGAACAGACCGACCGCTATCGCCATGACGGTACCGAATGGGATGGTGACAGCAGAGACAGCCACACCGGCCTTGGCTGCCCCGGCGACACACGCGGCAGCGGTCAGTCCCCACAGTGAGCCGACCCAGCCGCTCACCGTGCTCGTGCAGTAGAGCGCCGCCAGCGCCGGCCCGAAGAACCAGAACATCTCGAAAAAGATGCGCACGACGTCGAACAGGACCGCCACGACGAGAACGGGCGTCGCCTTACTCCACGTCATCGTGGGTGGCGGCTCCGAACTGTTATTTCTGCTGCGCGGCATAGCGCTTCTTCTCCTCTTTTATCGCGAGAAGCTGCGACGGGTCGGAGGTGATGATCTGGTCCTCGGTATAGCTCGCGACGACCTTGATAGCGACGTGCTTCAATCCGGCGAAGAAGAGACCCTCGCCCACGCCTGCTTCGAGCAGAAGATATTTTTCTTCATCGGTGAGATTGAAGGTCTGCTGCAGCACGTCGATAGTCGTCGGCGATTGCTTCAGGAGCAGTTGGATCGATGAGTTGGTAAGAATGGGGCGGCCATACGGGGACTTCAGGAAGTCCTCGACGTCCTGTGTGATGGTGCAGACGCCCAAGTAGTACTTGCGTCCGCGCTTGGCGACCGAGTAGAGGAACGAGGCGGTATCCTCGCTTTTCATCATCCACCACGCCTCGTCGATGATGAGCAGCCGCTTCTTCATTTCGTGTCGCACCTCGTTCCAGATGTAATGAGTGATGATGTACATCGCCACCGGCTTAAGCTCATCCTCCATATCGCGCACCGAGAAGACCGCGAACTGCTGCTTGAGGTCGATATTGGTCGGCTGGTTGAGGAATCCGGCCCAGGTGCCGCGGGTGTATTTTGACAGACGCTCGACCAATGACTCACTCCCCTCCATCCCGGAGAGGACTTGTTCGAAGTCAGAGAGGAGCGGGGGCTCCGCGCCCGTGAAGTCGGCGTCGCCGGTGATGTCCTTGAGCGCGTAGGTCTCGCTTATGGCGCGGTCGACGATGGCGTCTTCCTCGGGTGAGAGGCCGCCGAGCATGATGCGGAAGAGCCCGACGAGCGCGATGATATTGGAACGCAGGATATCCTTCGGGTTCTCATCCTCCTTGACCGGGGGCAAGTCGAACGGATTGATGTGGTGCTCGGAGGAGAGCGAGATATGGAAGGAGCGCCCGCCGGTCGCCTCGGCGAGCTGGTCATACTCGCGCTCGGGGTCGATAACGATGACGTCCGTGCCGAACATGAGCGACCGGAGCACCTCGAGCTTCGTCGCGTAGCTCTTACCGGAGCCGGACTTCGCGAAGACGACCGAATTATAATTCTCAAGCGAGAATCGGTCGAAGAGGATGAGCGATGAGTTATGCCGGTTGATGCCGTAGAGAATGCCGCGGTCGCTCGTGAGGTCGAAGGATACGAACGGGAAGAGCGACGAGAGGGGCGAGGAGTTCAGTTTCGAATTGACGAGGAGCTCGTCGCTCCCTAAGGGGAGGCAGGACCGGAAGCCCTGTTCCTGCTGGAAGAGGGCCGGCTTCGTGTAGACAAGTTTGGCGTCGAGGATGCCGCGGATATCCCCTTCGGTCTTATCGATCTCCTCCTTCGAATCACCATAGAGCGCGAGGTAGAGGCCGACATCAAAGAGCTTCTCTTGTGCCTGCTGCAGGTTGTCGCGCAGGCTCTCCAGGTCCTGATACGCGGTATCGAGTAAGGGGTCGCGGACGAGTCCCTTCGCCTCACGCTCATTGATCTGGCTCTGTACTTCGGCGACCTTCTTCTGGAAGCCGCGGAGCGCCTGTTCGGTCTCGATAGGGTGGATGAAAATAGATACGTCGAGCACCTTGTCGAGGTTGATGACCGGCGAGAACCAACTGTCGGCGAGGAAGCGCGGGTAGGAGATGGTATAGAACGCGCGGACGAACTTCTCGCCGAGCTCGAGCTCGCGCGAACCGATCTTTAAGGCTGTCGGCGCGATCGTGTCGACGAGGTCGAGAGACCCCTGTTTGTAAATATCCCGCGGCAGGACCGGCACGATCGTCGGAGCCTCTTCATTCTTGCGCTTGAGAAAGTCGAGAAGGGCCATAATCAGGTGTCGAGACGGATAGGATTCTCGAGCTCGCCCGGATTGAACGAGCGATAGAGGAGCTCGATGATCTCTTCGGTGCCCAGCGCGGCGGCGCGGACGCCGGTACCTGAAAGCCCGCCGATGACGAGCGCGAGCCGCTGCTCGAGCTGCGCTCGGTCCTCCTCGAACGAGGACGCAGCGGCTGCATTCTTCGCAGCCCCGCTGTCGCGACGCAGGAAGCCAATCGCGCTGGCGGCGGTAACGCGCGGCGTATAGGACACGACGATGTAGAACGATTTCGTCATGATGTTCGCCTGGTCGGCGAAGGAACGAACGAACTCGATATACTCGCGCAACTGGATACGCATCAGCTCGGTCTTCTGTTCCGGCTCCTTCTCCGCGAGGAGCGCGAGATAGGGACGCAGGTCCATCCTGCGCGAATTGATGACGATCTGTATCGAGAAGTCGAGCGTGTTGAGGAAGTTCTGGAAGCCGAGCGTGATGGCGTGCTGTTCATCGGCGGACTTGAGCCCGAAGTTTATCGAAGAGCAGATGAGCACGCCGCGGTAGCCGCCGTCCTTGAGCACGATGATGCCGTTCCGTATCTCCTTGACCGGGACGAACTGCTGCGTCGCGCCTGCGGGTGTTGTCGCCATACTACTTTTGTTGTCCGCCCCCGGCAGAAATGTCCAGCGACCACGCGAGTTCCGAGAGTCTCCCTCGGGTGAGCTTCGGGGTCCCGTGCGGTGTGCGGGCCGCCGTATCCGCGGCCGCCGCTGCGGCGGCCGCGGCGCTCTTCTCCGGCGCGCTCGGCTCCTTATGTTTCCAGAGGAAGAGCTTCGCGCCGGTGTAATAGTTGAACCCGGCCTCGAGCACCTCGATGAATGGCTTACCGTTCACTTTATAGAAGGCGAGCGCCGCGGCGAACCCCGCCACCGGCAGCGAGAAGAGGATGGCGACAACGAGGGGCAGATAGACGAAGAAGATGACGCAGAGTCCGCCCGCGCCGGCGAGATAGATGAACTGTCGCAGGGTCAACGGCCCGACGATCTTGTCCTCGACCTCGATGAATTGAGGCACCTGGTACTCCATTCTCCACAGTATAGCAGCCGCAGGCGGCAGCATATGCGCAGTGGTGTAGAAATGCGTCCGGTGGTATATAGTTTGTCTAGAAGGACAAGGAGACGCCAATGATGACCGGTCGTTTCGTGAAGTGCGCTGGCGACTGTCGCCACCGCATAGACCGACAGAAGGAAACGCCCGGCGAAGTGGTCGAGGGAGGGGTTACCTTCTTTTACTGCGGCTTTTGCTGGGCGGCCCTCATTTCCCGGCAGATGATGGGAATGGGAAAAGGCTTTCAGAAAACTACGAAAGGAGGTGATCCCTAGTACGCTCCATCGCCCCCGCGGCGAGACGACGGACACGTTCTCCGGCAAGGGGTTGCTACCACTCCCACCTGCCGCTTTTGCAGGCCCCCGGACTTCGGGTGGCCTGTTTCTTTTATTCAAACTTATGCGCCGCCCGTAATGAGTCCGAAGAGCCGGACGACGAGGCTGAAGAACGGCCCGGCAAAGATGTATGAGAAGACGAGGAGGAAGAGAATGAGCGAGACCGCGCCCGCATTGCGGATATGGTTCTCGAAGCGTAGGAGCCCGGCAGAGGCGTGCCAGGGGAGGATGGAGCGCAGCACGGTGAAGCCGTCGAGCGGAGGGAACGGGATAAGATTGAAAAGACCGAGGAAGAGGTTCACGAAGGCGATAGTCGCCGCGAGCGAGAGCGCGGTCGTGTCGAAGCCGAGCGTCGAGCCGTAGCGCACCAGAAGGCCGAAGATGACGGCGAGCAGGACGTTCGTCGCGCTGCCGGCGACCGCGACGAGGGCCTCGCCCCAGCGCTGGTTGCGTAGGTTGTAGGGATTGTAGGGCACCGGCTTGGCCCAGCCGAACATGATGGGCGACCCCGTGAAGACCAGGAGGGCGGGGATAACGATGGAGCCCATCAGGTCGATGTGTGGGAGAGGATTGAGGGTGAGGCGACCGGCGAGCCGGGCGGTCGGGTCGCCCAAGGAGTTAGCGGCGTAGCCATGCGCCACCTCGTGCGCGATGATGGAGAGGATGAGGATGACGAGGGAGAGAATGATGGCCATACCCGGTTAGGACAAAACGGCATTACTCCGCATGCCAAACAGACGCTTTTTCATATGGGCATAGTGCATGTTTTGTGGTCAATGGGCAACCGGTGGCGGAGCAGAAGGCATGATGCCGTTTTGTCCTACCGGGCATGTTTGCCGCTTTTATTTCCTTATGTTATCATAAAAGAATTATGGCACGCGCTTGTGAAATCACCGGTAAGAGCACGCAGATCGGCGGGCGGTACAGTAACCGTACCCGCGCGACGCAGTTCAACCCCACAGGCAAAGTCCGCAGGAAGGCCAACCTTCAGAAGCGGCGCATCTACGTCGCCGAGCTCGGCAAGACCGTCATCGTGGACGTGTCTGTCAAAGGGCTCAAAACGATAAAAAAGAACGGCGCCTTCGCCGCCCTCAAGAAAGCCGGAGCTATCTAGTTTTTATAATATAAAACGGCGCGACCAAGGTCGCGCCGTTGCCGAAGAACTATCGGCGTAATTGCAGTCCCCAGGTTTCGAGGACAACCCGAATCTCATTGAGCGATTTCCGCCCCAGGTTGGGCGTCTTGAGGAGTTCTATATCGCTGTACTTGAGGAGATCACCGATGGTGTAAATGTTCTCCGCCTTCAGGCAGTGCTCCGTGCGCGGCGACAGTCGCAGGTCATCGATCGGTCTGGCCAGAAATTCCGGGTCTTTCTTTATTGTCCCCGCAATCGCCGGTATCTGCAGAAGCTTCCCAACGAGTTCGGAGAGGCCTTTGACTTCAACGATGAGCTCGCGAACCTGTTTGTGAAGCCGCTGGAGATCCGTGTCTTTCTTTCCCCAGCGGGCGTCTTCGGCAAGGGCGAGCAATTCGTCCTTCCTCACCGGATGACGCAGTTTCCGCATCCCTTTGGCCCGGAGCTGTCCTATGCAGGTCCCGGTCACTCCGAAATCGGCACCAATGGCCCTCAAGGTTTTCCTTTCGCAGTTGATGCCGTAGAAGCGAATCACAGCGGCAGCTTGTCTTGGTGGCAGAGTCGAGGTGACGAACTTCGCGATTGCGGCTCCACTCAATCCTCTTAGCTCGTCCGGCTGCGCCCCCAACTCCACAGGAAAATTTCTCATCTGACGCTCCTCGTTCAGTTCTGTGAAAGGGCTCGCGCCCCACCCGTATCTTCCAGGAGCCAACTTAGACTTTTAAATAAGTTTGTCAACCGTCGCAGAACGCATGTTAGAGTGTAGCTCTATGACGTACACCGCAAAAACATTCAATCTTCCGGCGCTGACAGGATTGTCGGAGAAGCAAATAAAAGTGCACCTCGCCCTCTACGAAGGCTATGTGAAAAATGTGAATCTGATTATGGAAACGCTGAAGGGCTATGCGGCGTATGGTGACAAGGCAACTGATGGCGACAAGCTTGCGATCGCGGAATTACGTCGTCGCTTCGCCTTCGAGTTCGACGGGATGCGGATGCATGAGCTGTACTTCGCACAGCTGGAGGCAGGAGGCAGTGAGATGGAGGCAGGAAGCGCGCTCGCCGCAGCGGCGAGTGCGAAATACGGGAGTAGCGAGAATTTTATTAAACATATCCGCGAGGTCGCGGGGACGCGCGGCATCGGCTGGGTCGTGGTCTATGCGGACCCGAAGGCCAAGACCATTCACACCACGTTCGTTGGCGACCATGAGATCGGCCAGCTCGCGGGGCTGCCGATACTCCTTGCACTCGACCTCTGGGAGCACGCGTATATGGTGGACTATGTGCCGGCGGAGAAAAAGAATTATATCGATGCCTTCTTTGCGAACTTGAATTGGTCAGTCGTCGAGAAGCGTTTCGACAAAGCAATATAAATGAGAGCTGCATAAGCAGCGATGACGAGTAGAAACGGGAAACGTTCGAGCGTGAACGCGGCGTAGGGCAGTGCGGAACTTTTTTCTGCGATGAAGATGAAATAGCGCATCAGGATAAGCGCGGGGTACCCTACGATGGTGGCGATAAGCGGGACGAGCGGCCCGAGGGTCATACCGACGACACCCGCGATGGCCGCAGCGGCCATCGCGAGCGGCACGAGAGGATTCACCAGAAGATTCGCTGGCAGGGCGACGAGCGAGAAGAGTCCGATGTCGTAGAGGAGGAGCGGCAGCACAGCGACCTGCGCCGCGAGCGTCGTCGCGACGACATTCTTCCAGAAGGGCCAGAGGCGACCGAGGCGCTCCTCGATGAGCGGGGCGAGCCAGATGATGCCCGCGGTCGCGGCGACCGAGAGGCCGAAGCCGGGGTCAAAGACGAGGTAGAGCGGATTCCACACGAGCATCAGGAGGACGGTGACGAGTAGTGCGCGGCTCGCGGCGTAGGAGCGCCCGGTCGCCCGCGCGTAGAGCGCGATGACGGCCATAATCGCAGCACGTACGGCCGTGGCAGAGATGCCGGCTATCCCGACGAAGAGAAGGAGCGCTGCGCCGCCGGCGAAGAACTGGAGCCGCCGCGGCAAGAGGAGGAGGGCGAAGAAGGCCATCACCCACTCGGCCACTATCATCACGTTGTATCCGGAGAGCACGATGATCTGCACGAGCCCCGAGCGCGTGAACGCATCTTTAAGTGAGGGCCCGAGCCCCTCCTTCCCGCCGATGACGATACCGCCCGCGAGCGCCGAGGCGGGCCTCGGCAATGCGCGGGCGAGCCCGTCGAGGAACGAATGTTTTATACGTGCGAGCGCTGCGGGGAGCGAATACCAGGGTGCCGGCTCCACGGTATAGATAGAGCCATATTGGATGAGGAAGCGGATATCCCGCGCCTGCAGATATTTATCGTAGCGGAAGGTGCGGCCCCCGTCGGTCTCGAAGGCCTGCGGGAGCGAGAGCGTCCCATACACGCGCACGCGGTCACCGACCGCTACGCGGGCCGAGAGCGGCATTACGGCGAGCATTCCCACATCCCCCACCTCAATCGCGATTCGTTGATTCTTCTCGCGCACGTCCGGGTCGCCCACGACGACTCCCTCGTAGCTCACGCGATGCTTCACGTCGCGCAGGAACGCCTCGGGCGCGGGCGTATCGGCCACCATCGCCCTCCCCGTCCCGAGCGCCAGGCACAGGCAAAACATCCCACACAGTAGATACACTGTGCGGGACTTCGTAAACTTCGCCGCGAAGAAAAGTGTGGCGATTAACAAAACAAAAATAATCACCGGCCACCCAAAATTAAAAAGCGACCTCGTTCCTACCCCTCCCGCAAATCCAGATACAATGGCAACAAGTACACCCATGTCTCCATGGTAGCGCGACGAGACAGTGTAAAATGTATTGTATGGAAGATGTTTCCAATTATGAAAAGCTCCGTGAGGATGCGCAGAAGTTCTATGTCAGCACGCGCCCCATCCAATCCCCTGCACTCGGGGAATATGTATATTTCACCGCTGAGGGATTCAATCACATCATTTTCAAGGGCTCGCGGAGCGAACGCGAACGCCCGTCGCAAATATTGCGGTTCAAGCTTCTGCCGATAGCGGCAAAGCTTATAGAGCTTTCTACGACCTATCAGGAATATGAAGTGACTCTCAAAGAGTTTGAGGTGAAAAGCTACAAGAAGAAAGTTCGTAAGAGCAAGCCTGTGAAATATTGGGGCATCATCGCTATCATCGACGGACGCAAGGTGAAGGTGATTCTGCGTAAGATCGGCGACAACGGACAACTCCATTTTTGGAGCGTCGTACCCGCATGGACGACGAACAAGTACCGCGACATGAAGCTTTATAGCACGATGAAGGGCAATCCGGAGGAGGATTAAAAATCAAAAACACCGACGCGTGGTCGGTGGTCTTGATATGCCTGCCTTCGGCTTATGTATTAGCCGAAATAGGGCTGACGCCCCACAGGCATACCTCTACTATATCTCAAGAAAGGCAGGTAGGCAACGGCGTGTGAATAGTAAGATTATGTGAAAAGCGACCCGTTACTGGTCAAGAATTCGCAGCGACCGCTTAATGACAGCGAAGGCATACGCCCACAAGAACGGCAGCCAAATCGGCATAACACCCCAGAGACTATTGCGGACGAAGGTCTCTACGCCAGTCCGGACGAAGAAGTATTCAGAAATGGTGATAACGATGAGCCCGAAGAAGTAAGCGAGATAATCGTGGTCTTCTCGCTTGAGCGTGAAGGTAGCGACGGCGATGAGGATATATACCAACGCGAGAATGTAATCATTAAGCACGAACGGAATCAGTCCAATCATCAGCGCGATTGGTAGCGCGTTCTGAACTATTCTCCACGTCTTATGCATCATGTCTCCAGTATACTCCCCACCCCACCCGCAAACCCCTCAAGACCATAATTAACTGGTTCATTAATTACATCAAGGTTAGACAGTCCCTAAGCCGCTCGTAACGGTATTGTAAAGATGTTTTTGCAGTAAGGAACGCCATAGATATTCTCCTGGTAAGCAGGATCAGGGAATATTTTCATCTCAGTATTCATTATCTCGAGGGCTTTCTTAATCATATACATACCAATACCATCACCCGAAAAGGCTCGAGCATTTATACCGGACTCGCCAAATTCGAATATTTTTTCCAGCTCACCTGGCTCTATTTGTACACTGATCATGGTCATCTGCAATTCAGTTGTTTCAATATCAAAGGTGATGTCGATGTAAGAATTTGGCTTTGCATATTTAATAGCGTTGCTAAGGAATTGGTGCATCGCTACATTGAAGAGCCGATAATCAAGCACAACCTTCCTTTCCTCTGCATTTTTTGCATGGACTCTGATATCTAGATTAGCTTCATGAAACTTCTCAAGAAACGGTTGGATGATTCGAAATAGAACCTTCTCAATATTATGTACGGCAAAGTCGGGTGCCACATCGTTAGTTAGAATCCTTAACCCATGGATTTGAGCCTGTAAATCTCCGGTTCTTTTTAGGATTTCTAGGAGTGCCTCTGCGGCAACTCCTGGATTTTTTCTAACAGCCTCTCGCGCGATAGCCAATTGTTGAGAATGATTTTCAGCATCAATCAAAGAAACTTCTGGGATGATAGATTCAATTTCGCCCTGTAGCTGCGCATGGGTTGTTACAAGGTTGTGGAAAAACGCCTTATACCCTGAGTCGTGCTTCTTCTTCATTCCCCGTGCAACCGACGCCATCTCGGCAAATGCTTTTATAGTTCGGGCCGCGATTCGTGTGCTTTTGGCGAGTTCCTCATCTCTCGAAGCTAGAATGCGAATTGACCACCCGCTTTCGCTTTTTTCTATAGTTTTATAACTCGACCCAAACGGGCATTCGCTTACTGTTGAGACTAGGATTTGGCCGTCTGACTGATCTTTTATTTCGTAAAAAATCATACTGCCAGGCGGCGTGCCCCTTCGATAATCTTTTGCTCAATATCAATCAAGGGAGAGTTTTTCTCAAGATAGCTATCTGCGGAATAATCAACTACGCCGAGGGACTGGGGATGTGCCGAGTACAACACCACCCATTTTGAAGACCCATACCTTTCCTTTAGTCCTCGGACAACCCCCAATCCCTCCTCATCAGAATATGCTTTCCCCACGTCTTTGTAGTCAACGAAAATAATCTGGCTATCACGGATTTGAGCCGAATCCAGATTTACAACATCCTTCATTTGTTCCACACGCCATCCTGCACGGCGGAGATTGCTTATTTGTTTGAATGTGCCGTCTTCAATAAACAGAATTCGCATACTTTGTTTGAGTCTTGGCACATCGGAATCAAGCGCTTGCCTTTGTAAATTTTCTTGGGCGACAAGTGTTGGCGATGGGTAAATATTTGTTGTGATGACTGTGCTCTGATTGTTGCGCGGGTGTTGGGGCGCTACTTCGTCTTGATTGGTGGAAAAAAATTTACGAGCTACCCACCCAATAAATAACACTAATAACCCGATACCAACTCCCTGAACCCATGGACTTGATGACAAATCTGTAAGAAATTGAGGCATTAGGAAAGTATATCTCAAATACTCCTATCCATCGCTTCGTTGGCGAGGGCGTCGGCGTTTGGCGTGCGTCGGAGACTCAAAAACACTATCAACAAATTCGCAAATACAAGATACACGGGATATAGTGCGTTACCAATGTCAAACGAAGCGACGGCAAAGACGTTGAGAGTGGCGACAACGAGGGCGAGTATCCACGCAAGCGTATCCTCGGTACCCGGATGCATATAGACTTTCCTCGCTATGGACAACGTGCCGAGGGCATCGACCGCCACATTGAGAACGAGGGCATACAGTGGATCACTCGTAGACATCCACAAGAGTAGTCCGAACAAGGAGAGACCCATACAGCCATAGTCGAACTTTGAGAAGGCAAAGTACCCGGTCTTAAATGAAACCGCGATCATTGCAGACTGTCCTACCAGATACGCCACAGCGAGCCAAACCGCCTGCCAGGCATGAAGCGCGACACTGCTCGCCACAATCATTAGCATCGAGAGGTCGTATAAGATCCATCCCGCCAGGTTGATCTTCTCTGTCCCCTTCCGCATTGCGCGGATAAAGAAAATGTACGGAATTAGTCCGAATATTCCGGCGGCGTAACCAATGTATATTTGGATGCTCATTTCAGTTCTTAGAACTACACACCTCTATCCATCGCGGCGTTGGCGAGGGCGTCGGCGTCACTATTTTGAGCCCGGGGGACGTGGGTGAAGGAGACGGTGCCGAAGGCGCCGGCGGCGTGGGTGAGCCGCGCGTACTGCCCTTTCAATACCGGGTGCTTCACCTTATAGAGACCCTTCATCTGCTTCACCACGAGCTCGCTGTCCATCTTCACCACCACCTCGGTCTTGGCGAGCTTCCCCTTCGGCAGGAGCTTGGCGAGCGTCTCGAAGGCGAGGATGACCGCCTCGTACTCGGCGTAGTTGTTGGTGCGGGTGCCCAGATACTGCGAGACGCTCGCGACCGAGTTGCCTAAGTGGTCGCGTATCATCGCCCCCGCGCCCGCAGGGCCCGGGTTCCCCCGCGCTCCCCCGTCGGCATGGATGGTGAATTGCATGGGGCTCACTATACACCGTTTCAAATCCCGCTCGACGGGCAAAGTTGACCCCGCGACTGATTTATGAGATAAGGATGCCGGGTGTATATCCGTGGCGACCGCCACAACAAATCTTATGAGGGGGCATCATGCTCTATCTGAATGAGGAAAGCCAATACGCGCTTCGCACCGCAGCCGAAAGAGCGCTTGAAGAGGTCATTCGCGCTCTTGGCGCGGCACACCACGGCAAGGGTATCTACCTGCGCAGTTTCCACTTCCCCGACTTGCAGGAAGGCTACATAGGCCTCGTCGAGCAGCTCGCTTGCTGGATTGGTGGCCCTACGAACAACGACAGGTTCCCGAAGTATCAGATCGTCTCGGCGGAAAAGTCGATCCGACTCGCCACGAACACGAGAGAGCGGGGGCATATCAGCTCGTGGGAAAGTCGCGATCCGCCCGGGCAGACCTTCCGCGACAGGTTCGGCGGCGCGACGCTGATGACGTGCACCGTCCCGGAGCTGGCTCCCGAACCGACCCTGATATTGACCAGCGCATCGGGGCTGTCCGAAGTCGGCGACGAGGCGTTCACGATACTCACCCCCATGTTCGCCGGGTGGAAGCCTCTGGCCATCGACGTCACGAACATTCTGCTGAAGAGCAAGAATACCCTCGCGATGCAGTTGTTCCGGAAGCACGCCGCGCTGGCATCCTGACCGTTCTTCACCGCTCGTTAACGACCCCGCTCCGGCGGGGTCCATCTTTTCTATACCAAGCGAATGTCGAGCAGTCGCAGACGGTATTCCTAAAGATTGACATACGTTATGCGACGTGCTATGCTATCAGTAGGGAGCAATTGCTCTAACCATCTCAAAATAAAAGAGGAAACGATAATGAAACACAGGGCACGTTGGTATTGGAATCGCTTCTTCTGGTTTTTCGTCAGTCCGATGAGGCAGGCGTATCGGTTCGTAAGGCGACCCCACACGCTGGCTGTAAAGTGCCTTGTCGAATGCGACGGCGGATTTCTTCTCGTGCGTCTCACCTACAACCACAAACAGTGGACGATGGTGGGTGGCGGGCTCAGTCGTGGCGAGACATTCGAAGATGCCGCCAAACGGGAACTCCTTGAAGAGGTCGGCATCGTCGCGACCTCTTTCACGAAGATCGGCGAATATACACGGGACCATGACAATATGCTGGATACCGTGCACGTATTTTACTGCCGAGTCAACAACAAGGCATTCACCATCGATGATGTCGAAATCGCAGAAGCTCGCTGGTTTAAGCCCAATGATCTGCCGACGCCTCGACGGGAAATCGTCGACAGAATATTTAAGATGTACAACCTCGCTCACGATTAGCCCACACGCTACATCGTGGGCTTTTCGTTTCTATACCAACCGGATATCCAACAGGCGCAGGCGGACGGGGTTCCCCCGGGAGAAGGTGTCGCGCTCGAGGTGCGCGAGGAGATTCGCGCGGCTGCCGCGCGTGAGAGATTCAGAGGTACGCGCGACCGCGCCTTTGACGAAGAAGGTGACCGCGTCGAGACTCTCGTTGTTCTCATTCGAGCTTATTTTTATTTTCAGATGTTCTTCCCCTTTCCCGAAGCGTGACACCTCGCGCACGACCACCTCGCGCATCAGGAACACCGGTTTAGGGTTCTGTATGCCGAAGGGGGAGAGTCGTTCGATTTTCAAGAGGAACGAGGCGGTCGCTTCTTCCGGTGTCACTTCGGCATCTGCGCGCTGTATGAACGTGTCCGCCTCCCCTTCTTCGCCCCCTCTTCGCCAAGGCGCTACGAAGGGCACAGCAAGGCTACGAAGGGCAAGGACCAATCGGTCCTCGAGAAAAAATATTTCAGTATCACGCGCTGTGAAACCGCCCGCGGCCGCGTGCCCGCCGAATTCGACGAATGTATTTTCTGCAGCGCGCATCAGTTCTAAACCATGCGTAGCTCCGCCACTTCGGAACGAACCTTTGAGTGAATTGTTGCCCTCTCGTCCCCAGAGGAAGACGGGCCGCTCATATTCTTCTGCGATGGTGTTCGCCACGAGACCGAGAAGTCCCGGCCGCCACTCGGGGTCGCCGAGCGCTATCACGCTGCGCGCTTCGCCACGCTCCTTGAGCCGCGCGTGCACCGCGCGCGTGATGGCGCCTGCCTCGGCCTTACGCTGTCTGTTGGCTTTCTCTAATTTCTTCGCGAGGAGGTCGGCCTCGCCCTCGTCGGACGTAGTGAAGAGGTGGAAGGCGTCCCGCGCCTCACCCATCCGGCTCGCGGCGTTCACCCGCGGGGCGAGCATAAAGCCGATATCGTCTTCAGTGAGCGCGCGCTGCTCGACGCGCATCCCGCGCAGGAGTTTCTGCAGTCCCACGCGCGGCGACTTACGCAGTACGCGCAGCCCATAGGTGGCGAGCAGCCGATTCTCGCCTGTGAGCGGGACCATGTCCGCGATAGTCGCGAGCCCGACCATATCCAGGAGCCACTTCTCCCACCCTTCCGGAACTTTCTCTCTTAGTTTTGGCTCTATCGCGAGCGTGGCGCACACAATCTTCCACGCGACGCCCGAGCCGCAGAGGCTCTTGAAGGGATAGGTCTCATCCGCTCGGGCGTTCGGGTTCAGGATTGCAAACGCATTCGGTAGTTTCTCGCCCGGTAAATGATGGTCGGTGACGATAACCTGCATACCGAGCTCGTTCGCGCGCGCGACGGGCTCGACGTCGGTGATGCCGGAATCCACGGTCACGACGAGTGTCGCGCCTCCGCCAGCTGGCGGATTCGCAAGTTTCTCAATGCCCGCGACATTCATACCGTATCCTTCTTCGTGCCGGTGCGGGATATAGTTCTCGAAGTTCGCCCCCGCTTTTTTTAAGAAATCGTGCATCAGGACGGCGCCCGGGATACCGTCGCAGTCATAGTCGCTCCACACGGCAATCCTCTCGCCAGAAGTAATTGCATCAGCAAATCTTCGCGCGGCCTTCTGCATATCAGTCATCAGGAACGGGTCGTGGAGATGCTCGTCGTATGAAGGATTGAGAAATCTTTCTGCTTCTCCTTTTGTCAAAATACCGCGGCGCGCGAGAAGCGCCGCGGTCAGGTCGTCATACGCAGCAAGTTCTTCACGCAGCGATTCGTGTAAGGGGTCGTGGAGCGGGAACATAAATGATAGTAAGCAGAAGGCAGTAGGCAGGTTGCAGTAAGAAAGCTAGAGCGTACAGTATACGATATGGAGGATTGCATCTTCTGCAAGATAGTTCGCGGCGAATTGCCGTTGTACAAGATATATGAGGATGAGCACTTCCTCGCCTTTCTCGACATTCACCCGGAAACCCCGGGGCATACCCAGATCATCCCCAAGCAGCACTACCGCTGGGTCTGGGATGTGCCGAATGTCGGGGCGTTTTTTG